>OBXC01000040.1_pt1 | contig 141260 bp, 115 predicted proteins | sample 1538111 | NCBI WGS metagenome assembly OBXC01 (sample SAMEA2580137, study PRJEB22360) | human gut metagenome | biome: human gut; feature: human-associated habitat; material: faeces | place: Denmark | collected 2008/2010
GCGGTTCGCAGGGGGGGCGTGGGATGCCCGCAGCGGCTGCGCCAGCCGTGGTCGTGATCGCGGTCGCGGCAGCCTGGCTGGCAGGTCTGCGCTTGCCGGAAGCCGGGCGGTTCCAGTCCTATGCCAACCATACCGGCGACGTGGCCGTCCTGCATCTGGAGGACGGGACGCAGGTGTGGCTGCAAGACGGCACCGAGTTGCGCTATGCCGTAGGCAAGGGAGCCGGGGAGCGGATCGTGCGGCTCGACGGCGAGGCCTATTTCGACGTGTCGCACGATGCGCGGCATCCCTTCGTCGTGGAGACCCGCGAGCTGGCGATCCGGGTGCTGGGCACGGCCTTCAATGTCCGGGCGCTCGCCGGCGACCCGCTCACGGAGGTGGTGCTCGAACGCGGCACCGTACGCCTCGAAACCCCCGGCGGCGACAACCTCGTGCGGCTGCATCCCAACCAGCGCGCGGTGTACGATGCCCGGATGGGCGACATGGAGGTGGCCGAAATCAACGCGCCGCTCTATGTGACCAGTCGCTACAACCTGGTCTCGATGAAGGGCGCCACGATCACGGAGATCATCGCCGGCATCGAAAAGAGCTACGGCGTACGCATACGCATCATGTCGCCCGACGACGGCAAACGCTACGACATCAACTACCTGCGGAGCAATTCGCTCGAGGAGGTCGTCGACATCGTCGAGTTCATGACCGGAACGCATTGCGAAGTGATCCGCAACGAATGATACGGGGCCTGCGGCCGACCACCGCAGGCCTTTTGCACCGCACAACCCGGAACACGCTTCACGAACCTTAAAATATGAAGAAAAATTCCATCCCCAAGCTGGAATTGGTATTTCTTCTCCTGTTGACCGGCATGTGTCCGCAGGCCCATGCTACGGATGACGGCAGAAATGCCTCGCCACAAAAGACCTACGCTGTGGATCTCACGCTCGGATCCGCAACGGTGCTGACCTTCACGGAGGCTGTCACCTCACAGACGGGCGTACTGTTCTCCTACGAATCGGCACTGTCGCAGATGCCGCTCGGCGACGTGTCGGTGCATGAAACCGCGGCTCCGCTGGAACATATCCTGGAAAAGGTATTCAAGGGACGGGGATTCCGTTACAAGGTCGTCGACCGCATCGTGGTGCTGACCTACGACACGGATTCCGCGCGTTCGCAGCTGGTACTCGTGACGGGGCGCGTCAAGGACGGCTCGGGGATGCCGCTGGTCGGCGCCTCGGTCGTCGTGAAGGATACGATGCGGGGCGTTTCGGCCGGGGCGGAGGGCAATTACCGGATCTTCGCCGATCCGGACGCCACCCTCGTTTTCTCATACATAGGCTATGCCGACCGGGAGGAACGCATCGGGACGAGGTCGGCCATCGACGTCGTACTGGAGGAATACGAAGCCGTGCTCGAGGACGTGGTGGTGGTCGGATACGGCACGCAGTCGCGCAGGACGGTGACTGCGGCCATCAGCAAATTCGACGGGCATCTCCTGGAGGGTATCCCCGTCAATTCGGTCGGCGACGCCCTGAAGGGACGCGTCCCCGGCGTGAGGGTCGCTACGACCGATGCGACACCGGGCGCAGACCCCAAATTCCTGATCCGCGGCGGATCGTCGATCAACCAGTCGAACGACCCGATCGTGCTGGTCGACGGCGTAGTCCGCGAAATGGCCGGGCTGAATCCCAACGACATCGAATCCGTTTCGTTCCTCAAGGACGCCGCGGCGGCGGGCATCTACGGTTCCCGCGCGTCGAACGGCGTGATCCTCATCACCACGAAGAAAGGTTCGAAACACCTCGGCCCCCGGATCGTATTCGAGGGGCAGTGGGCCTGGGCGTCGCCCGCCACGAAGTTCGACCTGATGAACGCCCGCGATTACATCCTCACGGTGCGTCCGGCGCTCATGGAGGGGTATTGCGGCGGCATGGATCCGGCATCGGTGCTGGGCGGCGAACAGTCGGCAGGCACGGGCAATACGGCCAAATCGCTCTGGACGACCCGTTACCTCCGGCCGGACGAACCGGTTCCCGCCGGCTACCAATGGGTCGAAGACCCGGTGAACCCCGGGCGCATCATCGTCTTCGAGGACAACGACCAGCAGAGCCAATGGTTCGGCGACGCATGTTGGCAGAATTACTACGTCGGCATCGACGGGGGCGGCGACAACATCCAATACGCCGCCTCGGCGGGTTATACGGACGACAGCGGGATCGGGATCACGACGGGCTATTCGCGCTTCACGTTCCACGGCAACACGACTTTCCAGGTGACGCGGCGGCTCAGGGCCTCGACGACATTCGACTATTCGCAGATCGAGCAGCAGACCTTCGAGAGCGCGCCGCTCAGCCTGCGCAACTCGGTCATACGCGGGCTCTCCGTCCCTAACACCCACCGCGACTGGTACGGCGAGGAGGCGGGCGAGGAGCTGGCGGGCACGCCCGCGCTGGGCACCAACAACACGACGATACCGGCCGCCTACTACGCCTATTACTACCACAATGCCGGGTCGACGATCAAGCGTTCGACGGCCACGATCAACCTCGACTGGGAGGTGTTCGACGGGCTGCGCCTGGTCGGGCAGTTCACCAACTACAACCGCCATACGCGCAGCTATTTCTACGTAGAGGACAACCCCACGACGGGCTCGAACATACGGCCCATGAAAGAGGGCTTTTCGGAGACCAACCGCATGGATTTCCAGGCCTATGCCGACTACAAGGGTACGTTCGGCAACGGGCACCGCCTGGGTGCCGTGGCGGGCTACGAATACATGCTCGACAAACTCAACAGCTTCGACGTGCGGGTGCAGGGCGCCGTGTCGGACAAGCTGCCCGTGCTCGACGCCGGGACTTCGAACATCGCCAACTATCCGAAGAGTACCCGCACGCGGGAGTGCCTGATCTCCTATTTCGGGCGTGTGAACTACGACTACGGCGGGCGTTACCTCCTCGCCGCGACGATGCGCATCGACGGTTCGTCGAAATTCGCCGCAGGCCACCGCTGGGGCTATTTTCCGGCGGCATCGGCCGGATGGGTGGTCAGCAAGGAGGCTTTCTGGCCCGAAAACAGTGCGGTCAGCATGCTCAAGGCGCGCGTGAGCTACGGGCTGACGGGCAACAACGGGATCGGGCTGTACGACACCTACGGCAGCTACAACTCGCTCTACACCTACAACGGCAACGCGACCACCACGACCAATACGATGCCCAACAACGGCCTGATCTGGGAAAAGACCCTCCAGTTCAACGCCGGCATCGACTTCGGACTGCTGGACAACCGCATCACGCTGGCGCTCGACTATTACAACAAGCAGACGCGCGACCTGCTGTTCGACGTCAGCCTCCCCAATACGACGGGCTACAACTCGGTTTCGACCAACCTGGGACGTGTCAGGTTCTACGGCACGGAACTGTCGCTGTCGTCGGTCAACATCGACCGCAAGGGTTTTTCGTGGAGGACGGATTTCACGTACAGCTACAACATGAACCGCGTGCTCGAACTGCCCGGCAACGGCAATCCCCGCAACCGCATCAACGGCATCTCGGTCGGCGACGGGAGCCAGTTCGGGGGCATCGCCGAGGGCGAGCGCATGGGGCGTATCTTCGGCTATGTCGCAGAGCGCATCATCGAGACGCAGGAGGAGGCCGACGCGGCCCGGTACGACACGCAGTCGCGCGGCTACCGGCGCAGCGACCGGCGGCAGATAGCCGGGCGCAAGGACATCGGCGACTACGAGTGGAAAGACCGTCCGGGATCGACGCGCATGGACGGCCGGCAGATCATCAACGCCGAAGACCAGTTCCTGCTGGGGTATGCCCTGCCCCACTCGACAGGCGGCATCGGCAATACGTTCCGTTACCGGAACTGGACGCTGAACGTCTACATGGACTATGCCCTGGGACATTCGGTGCGCAACGACATGCAGATGCGCTATTTCCAGTCGACGATGGGCAACTGCAACTACAACCTGGTGAACGAGGTGAAAAAATGCTGGTCGCAGCCGGGCGACGACACGCGCTACGCCCGTTTCACGGCCAACGATACGGACTGGGGCAACCGCAACTACGGGCGCACGTCCGACATATTCGTCGAGAAGGCCGACTACCTCTGCCTGCGCGATGTTTCGCTCTCGTGGTCGCTCCCGAAAGCGTGGCTGCGCAAACTGCACATAAGCCAGGTGACACTCACCGTCTCGGGCAACACGCTCTGCTACTGGACGGCCGTGCACGGGGTCTCGCCCGAGGCCGCGACCACCGGCGGCCTCTACACCGCGTCGTCGACCTACGACACCGGGTTCAGTCCCTACCCGCCGACGCGCAAAGTGCTCTTCACGGCCAAACTCACGTTCTGACACCCTACTGCCATGAAAACGAAATTCGGAAAGACTATAGCCGGAGTCGCGCTGCTGTTCTGCGCATACGGGGCGGGCGGCTGTCACGGCGACCTGGACATCATGCAGGACAACAAGCTCTCGGCCAGCAACATGTGGAAAGAGGAGAGCGACGCCACGTCGGCCACCTACGGGCTGTACGTCTACCTGCGCAGCGCGCTCAAGAGCATGAACGACGTCTACCTCTGCTGGGGCGAGCTGCGCAACGGGCTGTGGGGCCCGGGGACGCACAACACGCTCAACGGCGTCGACCAGTCGCAGGTGCGCACCAGCACCATGAGCTCGGTCAACGAGTATGCCGACTGGACGGCGCTCTACACGACGGTCAACCAGGCAAACCTGGTCATCAGGCATGTCCCGGCAATGGGGCTGAAGGAGAAACCGCGGGCCTTCTGTCTGGGGAACGCCCACTTCATCCGCGCGTACTGCTTCTTCCAGATCGCACGCATCTGGGGCGATGCCCCGCTGCCGCTCTGGGGCTACGAATCGACCGACACGGAGCTGTTCCTCGGACGCACCCCCGTCTCGGAAGTGCTGATGCGCGTGGAACGCGACATTGCCGACGCGGAAAGGTACGTCGCCGATACGTCGGACAAGACCGTGGCCACGCCGGCCGCCGTGGCGATGCTGAAGGCCGACTATGCCCTGTGGATGTACCGTATGCAGGCCGGGGGCGAGGCTTACCTGGCGATGGCCCAAGAGGCGCTCGGGGAACTCGGCCTGTCGGACGCCCTGCTCGAGCCCGCGTATGCCGATATTTTCAGTTCGTCGAACAAATGCGGCCGCGAGGTCATTTTCGCCGTGCACCAGGATGTGTCGGAAGCCCTGAACGGCCCGGCCTACTACCTCGGCTGGAACGAGAGTTACGTCGAAGCGGCCTACCGCAACAACCCCGTCCCCACCACCGGGGGCAACCAGTGGTGGTGGTATACCGACACCTACCGGGCCCTGCTGCAGACCGACCCCGCCGATACGCGTGCAGCGCTGACCTGCCGCACGGCCGATTACGGCACGGGCGGCCGCAGGATCGGCTGGACGGAGAAGCTGATGGGGCGCGTGGACAACGGCACACGCATCTTCGACTCGGATTTCATCCTTTACCGCTACGGCGAAGCCTTCCTGATGGCGGCCGAAGCCCGGTATTACGGGAAGGACTACGCGGGTGCGCTCGAAGCCCTGGCACCGCTGGCCGCCAGGGCCTACGGGCGGAGGGATTACTATACCGACACGTCGCCCGAAGCCGTCCTGCAGGCGATCGTCGACGAATACCTCAGGGAGATGGTCGGCGAAGGCCGCACCTGGTGGATGCTCCTGCGCACGGACAAGATATGGGAGTACAGCGCCGACATCGCGGCGCAGCGCGACAAGAACCCCAACATACTGCTATGGCCCATCACGCAGGCGGCTATGAGCCGAAATTACAACCTCACGCAGACCGAAGGCTGGTATTGACCGCCCGGGACGGAACGCCGCCGTATAGGGGCGGCGACGGGGTTCCCGCAAGGCGGGAGGAGGAACCTGCGCCCGGGAGGCGACGTGCCTGCAACCGCGCCTGTGAACCGGCAAGAAAAATGCCGCGCCCTTTTCGGGGCGCGGCATCGCTTTTAGGAAGCGGGAGGGTCAGAAGCCTATGAAGTCGGTCTGGAGCTTCGAGGTGCGGTAGGTGTTGCCCATGCCGTCCTCCGCCACTATTTCGAAATCGGCGGTCTCGGGCGTTCCCGACGCCAGGTTCCCGTAATAGTAATGGTCGAGGTTCTTGCCCCAGGTCGTGCCCACGCTCTTGCTGTAATAGAGCACGTGGTAGGCATAGGCCCAGTAGTCGTAGGTCTTGACACGGGTCATGTCGCAGACTTTCGTGCCGTTCTGCCAGAGCGAGACTTTCCAGTTGCCCGAGGCGTCGGAGTTCCAGACGTTGGCCACGATGCACTTCGCATCGTTCATGGCCGGGGCGTTGGCCGCCCAGCCGAAGGTGAGGCTGCCCGACTTGCCGAACACCTGCGTGGCCGAATAGGCCCGGATCTGGTAGCCGGCTTCCTTGTTGGTCGACTTATAGTACTGGTTGGCAACGGTGTTGCCCGAGATCTCGTAGACGCTGTACCCGTTCGGCGTGCCGTCGGCGCAGATGTTCGCCGTCCACCACGCACCGCAGGCGGCGCCGTGGACATGTTCGAGGATCGTCTTCCCGTTACGCTTGTGGATGTATTTCTGGTGGTAATGCGTATGGCCGATCATGATGTGCGCCTCGGAGAACCCGGACAGCAGGTCGAGCACGCCGTCGTAGTTCTCGTGGCTCTCGTCCGTCACGCTCGTACCCCCGCGGAACGGGATGTGCGCGCAGAAGATCACGAGCTTGTCCTTGTCGACGTGCGACAAGTCCTGGCGCAGCCACTCGAGCTGCTTGTCGGTGATGCCGCCCTTGTACTTTTTCTTGCCTTCGTAGAGGACGTTGTCCATCGACACGATGTGCACGTCGCCGCGGTTGAACGAATAGTTGCGCGGGCCGAACTGCGTTTCGAAATTGGCCGCAGCATTGTCGTCGGAGGTCTCGGTCTGCAAATGGTCGTGGTTGCCGATGGTCTGGAAGACAGGCAGGTTGCGGTTGGCCATCGACTCCTTCATGTTGCTCCACAGGTCGGGCGTATCGAAGACGATGTCGCCGAGCGTGATGCCGTAGACCGGCGTGCCCTTGGCCTTGTAAGCGTCGGCCGTAGCCTCGATGTCGGGGATCGTCTCGTTGACGTAGCGGCTGATCTCGGCCGTGGTCGCACACTGCGGGTCGGCGATGCAGACCAGCGTGAAATCGCTTTCCGGCGCCGGCAGCGGCGTCAGCACGAAGTCGTGGCGGTCGGCGATGTTCTTATGGACGATCTCGGCGTAGAAGAGCGGGTAGTTGTCCGCCGACGTGTTGACGGCATACCCTGCCGGCGTGCTGTAATGTACGAAGCGCGCCTTCTTGTAGCGCTCCATCTGGTAGACGCCGTTGGCATCGGTCTCCACGCAACCGTAGCCGTCCGACACGACCACGCCCGGGACGGGGTTCCCCGACGTGTCGGTCACCAGTCCGTAGAGGGTCGTATTGCCGTCGAGCTGCGTGCCATTGACTTCGGTTTCGACACCCTCGCCGCCGTCATGCCCGCCGGACTTGTCGTTGCTGCATGCCAGCATCAGCGTCGCCGCCATACAGCATAATAACATGATTTTCGTTTTCATATCCTGAGTTTTTTATTGCTTATTTCCAGAGCGCGTTCTGTTCGAGGTTCGGGTTGCGGGTGATCGCCGTCTGGGGGATCGGACGCAGGTATTTCTTTTCGCCCCACGTGCGCTTGTACTCCCAGACGATATTCCCCGCGGTGTTGAGCGAGAAGGTCTGGTTGGCCCCCGTATTGGAGATGGCGATCGAATGTTCGGTATCCTCGCCCGGGCGGATGTAGAAGTCGGGCACGGGATCGCCGTTGTCGTCGGTGCTCTGCCCCGTGAAATCGTAGGTGTAGCCCGTGTTGCCGATCCAGATGCCCGTCCAGGGGTTGTTGTCGCTCGTGAGCAGGTCGCCCATGTGCCAGCGCATGTCGTCGTCCCAGCGCAGCCCCATTTCGAGGCAGAGCTCGATGCCGCGCTCACGGCGCACTTCGAGGATCCACTTGTCGGTCACGGTATTGAGGAAATAGGCCTCCATGTAGGGGTCGGCCTTGTCCGGGACGACCGGGGTCACGCCGGCACGGCTGCGCAGCAGCGCGATGGTCTGATCCCATACCGCGGCGTCCATTTCGCCCAGCTCGGCCTTCGCCTCGGCGTAGTTCAGCAGCACCTCGGCATAGCGGAGGATCGGCAGCGAATTCCAGCTCGCGGCCTTCGACAGCACGTTGTCGGCATCGTCGTCGATCGACCACTTGATCGGATGGTAGCCCGTACGGGTCACTTTCCAGTTGGGCGAATAGAGCCGTTCGCGGCCGCTGATCTTCATCTTGTAGGTCGGGCTGATGACCGTCTGCGCCATGCGGGCGTCACGGCCGTCGAACTCGCGGATGAAGTCGATGGTCTGGTAACCGTCGATGTCGGTGAACGGCGTGCCCCGGGTCGTGAGGTAGGTGTTCATGAACTTCTTGGTCATGGCGATCTTGGCACCGTAGGTCGGCGAATAGTAGTACCAGCTGGTCTCGTGGAACGCCGAGAGCTCCTTGCTGTACTCACGGCCGAAGATCACCTCCTGCGTGAGCAGCCCGGCGCTGGTGAAGAGCGAGCGGTAGGCGGTCTTCACATCGCCCGTGACGAGCGAATAGGGCCCCTTGTCCATGATCTCCTTGGCGGCGGCAGCGGCCTCGCGCAGGAATTTGTTGTCGGCGTTATACTCGGCCTGCCACGGTTTGTCGGACGACGGCTCGCGCGAGTGGTACTTGCGGAAGGTGCCTTCATAGAGGCAGACGCGCGACTTGAAGGCCAGTGCCACCCACTTGTTGATGAGCGCCGAGCCTTTGGTGAACTTGGCGTCGGAGAGGCAGTAGGTGCTTGCGAAGGTGAGGTCTTCCAGCACTTTGTCCATGACGTACTCGCGGCTGTCGCGGGGTTTCATCATCGCTTCCTTGTCGCTGGCCGCGATCGTGAAGTCGTACCAGGGCACGGCGCCGAAGGTCTGCACCTTGTCGTAGTAGAACCAGGCACGCCAGAAACGGGCGACGCCCTCGTAGTGGTTGTAGATCTCGTCGCTCACACGCCCCTTGCACTTGTGCATATTGTCGAGCATGTAGTTCACGCGGCGAAGGTTCGTCCAGTTGCTCTCGGCCCATCCGGTCTGGTTGTCGGGCGAGACGTTGCCGTCGGGGCGCAGCAGGTCGGTCGGGATGTCCACGGCGCAGTAGTCGGCATAGATGTCGCCGCGCGTGATGGTTCCGTCGCCGGGGATCATCTTCTGGATGAAACCGTTGGCATAGAGTTCCAGGTCGGTTTCCGATTTCCAGAACTCGTCGCTGCCGATCTGGTCGTAGGTGTCGCGCGTCAGGAAATCCTCGCAGGAGGCCATTCCCGCAGCAGCGAGGGTCATCAGCGTATATAGCAGTATCTTTCTCATGGTTGCTGTCGGTTAAAATGTTACGTTTATACCCAGGGTCACGGTCTTGAGCATCGGGTAGGAATAGCCGTTACCCGTACCGTTCAGGCCCGAAGTGGTCGAGGCTGCGAAATCGGAGTCGCCGCTGGTGATGACTTCGGGGTCGAACATGTCCGTGTGCTTGAACATCGGCGAGTGGGTGAAGAGGTTCTCGCCCGACAGGTAGACCTTCAGCCCCTCGAGGCGCAGCTTCTTGCAGATGTGCTTGGGGAAGGTGTAGTCGACGGTGATGTTCTTCAGTCGGATGTACGAAGCGTCCTGCAGGTAGTGGTCGTTCTCCCACGTCAGCGGGCCGTCGTTGCGGTTGGCGGCGAGCGATACCATGCGTGTCCAGTAGGGGTTCTTGTCCATGTTCGTGACGCGCCAGTTGTCGGTGCTCTTGTCGATCCGAACCACGTTGTCGCCCGTCTGTGTCTTCATCAGCGAGTTGTAGGCGCGGTTCCATTTGCCCCAGAAGAATCCGGACTCCGTCCACGGGTACCAGTCGCGCTTGCCCACGCCCTGCCACAGCATCGAAAGCCCGATGCCGTTCCAGTTCAGCGACATGTTGATGCTGTACTGGTAGCGCGGCGACTGGTTGCCGATGATCTCCAGGTCGCCGTGGTTGGACAGCGTGCGGTTGCCCTTGGTCATGATGCCGTCGCCGTCCACGTCGACGAAGCGCAGGTCGCCGGCATAGGCGCGGAACATCTCGCCGTTCTTGAAGAAGTTGTAGGCCGGGCCGTTCAGGGCGTCGGCGTTGCTGGCGTAGATGCCCGCCGTGCGGAAACCCCATATCTCGCCGATCTCCATACCCTTGTAATAGGTCGTCAGGTCGCCCGTTTCGTTATAGTAGTCGGTGATCCAGCTGCGGCTGTCCCACAGCATACCCTTGATGCTGTAATTGAACGGCTTGCCGCCCAGGTTGAACGAGTCGCGCCACGAAAGGCTCAGCTCCCATCCCTTGGTCTTGAGGCTGGCGTAGTTGCCGTAGGGCGCGGCGCTTCCGAGTACCTGCGGGAGGTTCGGGCCGACGGTGTAGAGGTCGGTCGTATTGCGGCGGTAGTAGTCGCCGGTGAACGAAAGCCGGTTGTGGAACAGGTCGAGGTCGAGGCCGATGTTGTAGGTGGTGACCTTTTCCCAGGTGATGTCGTCGGGGATCAGACTGGGCACCGACGTGTAAGGTACGTTCTGGCCGTTGATGATGACCGACGACTTGGCGATCGAGGCGCTGCCCGAAGCGGTCATGGTCTCGAGGTACTGGTAGGGGTCGATGTTGGCATTGCCGAGCGAACCGATGCTGGCGCGAACCTTGAAGTTGTCCAGCCACCCTTCGACGTGCGGTTTGAGCCACGGCTCTTCGGAGAGGCGCCATCCGACCGATGCCGAGGGGAAGAAGCCCCACTGCGAACTGGACGGGAATTTCGACGACCCGTCGTAACGGGCGCTCACTTCGGCCAGGTAGCGGCCTGCATAGGCATAGTTGACGCGGCCGAAGAATCCGACCAGCCCCCACGTGTAGCCTCCCGAGGTGGTCGAGTAATACTCGCCGTCCATGAGCGTGAAGCTCGGCTTCGAGGGATAGAGGTTACCCTGGCGGTAGGTCTTCTGCGTGCGGTAGTCGTAGTCCTCGAGGTTCCATCCGGCGACCACGTTCAGGTCGTGATCCGAACCCAGCTTGGGCGTGACCGTGCCGACGATGTTCGTCGAGATGTAGTCCGAGCGGTACGTCCAGTTTTCGAGCGACGAATAGCTGTTGTCCTGCCCCGAAACGTTCACGCCGGTGTAGTAGGTGTAGAGGTTCTCCATGCGGTCGCGCGACCAGCGGGAGCCCTTGTAGGTCACGTCGGCCGAGACCTTGAAGACGTCGGGGACGAATTCGAAGTTGAACGTCGTGGTGTTGGCCACTTCGAGCTTGTTGTTCTCCTGCCACGAGGTGCCCTCGGCGAAGGCCGCATAACCGGTCTTGGCCGCGGTCTGCGTCCAGGTGCCGTCGGGGTTCTTCAGCAGGGCGAACGGGAAGGCGAACATGTCGATCTGGCGCGAGATCACCTGCTGGCCGTAGTGCACCATGGGCTGGTGGTACTTGCTGCTCATCAGGCTGGTATTGTTGTCCAGCGTCAGCCACGGGCGGATGCGGATCGAGCCCTTGGCGCGGAGGTTATACTTCTTGTAGGTCTCCTCGCCCACCTTGTAGATGCCGTCCTGGTTGTAGTAACGGCCCGAAATGTAGTAACTGACCCCTTCGCGGCCGCCCTGGATGCTGACGGCGTGGGTGGTCGAATAGTTCACCGACTTGTAGATCTCCTTGAGCCAGTTGGTCTCGCCGTAGTAGTTGTAGTTGCCGTTGGCGTCGATGTCGTAGTTGTCCATCGTCGGATCGGCACGGCGGCGTTTGAGCTCCTCGAACCAGGCGTTCGAATAGGGCATGTAGTTGTTGAAGAGCGACGGTACGGTCGCCGTCGGCGAGGAGTTGAGATACGACTCGCGGAAGGCATCGACCCACTGCACGGGGTCGGTGACCACGTTGTCCTCCCAGATCACCGTACGGCGGTGCAGCGACACGGAGCCGTTGTAACTCACGCGCACCTTGCCCTTCTCGGGATCCTTGGTCGTGATGAGAATCACGCCGAATGCGCCGCGGGCGCCGTATACTGCGGCCGACGAAGCGTCCTTGAGCACCGAGATCGAGGCGATGTCGTCGGGGTTCACCGAACCCATGTCGCCTTCGGCACCGTCGATGAGCACCAGCGCGCCGCCGCCCTGTCCGAGTTTGTTGGTCTTTTCACCGCCGCTCACACGGGCCTTGAACGTGTTGTTCACGCCGCGGATGGTGACTTCGCCGGCATGGTCGGCCTTACCGTCGACCTGCACGATGTTCAGGCCGGGGATCTGGCCCTGCAACGAACGGGTGATGTTGGCATTGGGCCGGTTTTCGACCGCGTCGCCCGAAAGGTTCTCGACCGCGCCCACGATATTGCGTTTCTTGAGCGTGCCGTAGCCTACGACGACTACTTCGTCCATCACCAGCTCGTCCTCCTGCATCGTGACGTCGATCTGCGTGCGGCGCCCTACCACCTCCTCATGGGGGCGGTAGCCGATATACGAGAAGAGCAGCGTGGCGTTCCCGTCGGCCGGGATCGCATAGCCGCCGTCGACACCCGTCGAGACGCCGACCAGCGTCCCCTTGATAGTGACCGTCACGCCGATCATCGGGTTGCCCGCAGCGTCGCGGACGACCCCTTTCACCTCCGATTTGGCGGCGGCACTGGCTGCCGGAACGGGGCGCGTGCTGCGCGTCAGCACGACCACTTTGTCAACCACCCGGTAGTCGATGCCGCGAGGCGTGAATACGGCGGCAAGGATGGCCTCGATGGTGGCACCCTTCTCCGAGACCTCCAGGTTCTCCATCGGATAGCCGGCCAGTGCCGTTTCGTAGGAGAAGGCGATGCCCACTTGTTGCGTAATAGCATCGGCAACGGCCTTGAGCGTCGTCCGCGAGTAGGATAAATTCAGGTCATACCCCTGCCCTTGCGCACCGGGGAGCGATCCTTGGGCGGCATAGCAGCCGAAAGCCCCCGCGCAGAGCACCATGACCAGACATAGTCCTTTATGGAATAATTTCTTCATAGTTTCAATTCGGTTAATTGGTTATTTCCCGCTGCCGCGTGCAAAGCACGTCCGCAGCCGCGCCGTGCAGGCGGGCTCCGGGGAAATTCGTTCCGATACGGCAGACAGAACCTTGCAAGTCATCCGTCGTCCGATAAAAAACCGTGTAGTGCTGGTGTAGGGGGAGGGATTAGTCAGACATCGTCGAAGTTGTTTTAAAGTTTCCGGTTAATAATCGTTTTTTTAGTTTGCATTGGGTCGGTTGCGGCCGGCGTTTTCCGTCCGGTCTGCATTAGATACAAGCGACCGGGGCAAACTACCCAATGCCGGAAGCTTTTTTCACAAAATTGCAATGCAAATTTTTATACCTATATATTACAGATATTTTATTTTTCGGTTTTTCGCCGCAAGGTTCGTAAAATTTTAAACATTTTTCTTGCGAATCCCGGAAAATTGCTATATTTGCAGTGCAAGTCATTCGATATCGTTAGAAACCGTGTAGGAAATTGACATCCGGCAGTGTATCCGGAGTCGGTTTCTGATTTTTTTTTATCGGTTTTACAAACAAACTAACGATCCAATCATGATGAAATTTATTCATAAACTGACGATAGTTCTCGCGTTGGGCGGGATCTGCGGTCTTGCCGCGTGCAGCGACGACGACCAGGGGTTCCTCAAACGCAACCTGCGCGAGATGAGTTTCCCGTACGTCGAATCGAGCGATACGTTCACGATCCGCGCCACGGGGGACTGGCAAATCAGCGACACCCCCGACAGCCGCGAGTGGACGAACGCCTACGGCTGGGTGCATGTCGACCAGCTCTCGGGCAAGGGAGACCCCGGCACCTACCAGAAGGTGACGGTCACCTGCGACCAGAACACCTCCGAGGAGCGTAACGCCACCATCTACCTGCACGGCTGCGGCGAAGAGAACGTCGCCATCGCCATCAGGCAGGACAACGGTATCTTCGAGTGGAAACCCTTCGACAACGGACAGCAGTTCGACGTCTCGGGTATGCTCAAACTCAACGCGGAAGCCGGGGCCAAGCTCCGCATCCCCTACATCAAGGCGCTCGGCACGGAAAAATACACCGTCACGGTGACGCAGACCGGCGGCGAGGGGATCACGGCCGCCAGCGGCAGCTATTCGATCTCGGCGGCCGGCAACGGTTACATCGAAGTACCCCTGACGGGCACCGCCACCCGCCAGGGCATCGTGACCTTCGCCGTGAAGGCTATGGACGAGGCCGGCGCGGAAAAGGACTTCGGCTCCGTTTCGACCATCGTCCGCGCCGGGTTCGACGCCCAGGGCGAGGAGCTTCCCCTGCTGACGCAGAACTTCGGCAAATTCCCCTGGGGCGGCGACTGCATCGGCCAGAAGGCGGGTGTCACGACGGCCGACAAGACCGTGGCCAACCTGAGCCTCGACAACGAGACGGTGAGCGTTACGGCGGGCACCAACGCCAGCATCGGCGGCATCACCTCGACCGTACGCAACGGCAACGCGGCGTTCTACCGCGCCATCGGCATGGAGGGGTGGACAGGCTACCTGAACTACATGTGTCCGGGCTACATCCAGTTGGGCGCCGCGAGCGACAATGCCGACGGGCAGCCGGGCAACCTCATCTCCCCGGTGCTGAACATCCCCGCGGGCTACGACCTGCTGCTGACCTGCAAGGTCGCCATCTGGGCCGCAGCCCCCGACCAGGGCATGGTGGGCATCTGCGAGAAGAACGACGGGTTCTGGATCCCGAAGGGCACGCTGGACAAGATCGTAGCTTCGACCAAGAGCTACGTTTCGCTCGACATCCCCGCCTACACGTGGGTCGAGGTCACGGCCGTCATCCCCAATCCCGGCGCGAAAGCCAATCCGGCATTCTTCATCTCCACGGCCGACAGCTGGTTCTCGGGCTCCTCGGTGAAGGCGGGCCGCTGGTACATCGACGACATCAAGCTCGTATACTAAAACCGGACAACTACCATGAAAAAAAGCATTTTATATATTCTGTTCGCCCTCTTCTCGCTATCGGCCGCAGTCTCGCTGACGGCCTGCAAGGACGACGGCGTGGAAATATCGGGGGCCAACAAGTCCAAGACCCCGAAGAACGTGAAACTGCTCGAATACGGGCCCACGTCGCTTACGATCTGCTGGGATTTCATCCGCGGCGCGACGTCGTACACCGTACAGCTCGTCGACGGGGAGATGAACCCCGTGAGCGAAGCGCTCTGCAAGACCACCGACGCGATCGACTACCACGAATTCACCGACCTGGCGACCGACCGGATATACTACGGCCGCGTCAGGGCCAACTTCCCCTACTCCTCCACCTCGGACTGGGTATACGTCACGGCAAACGAGCAGCCGGCCATGCTGATGGCCTCGGTGGGTATCCTCGAACTCGACCCGAAGCTCACGCTCAATGCCGCGACGGGGTCGACGCTCACCTACGAGTGGTCGTATACCGAAGATGCGGCGACCGACGCCACGCGCCTCTACAACATCGAACTGTTCCGCGACGAGGCGTGCAGCGAGCTGCATGTCAGCTGGCTGGCCGACGGAAAACTCGCGTCGGACAAAGGCATCTTCACCGCCCTGGCGGGTTATCCCGTCGTGCGGTTCACCTTCTCGGGGCTCGATCCCGAAACGACCTACTACGCCCGGGTTACCAATGCCAGCTTCGGCAATATCATGACCCCCGTCGTCGCCGGAACCACGGCCAAGGCCGGGCCCGAAGCCTCGCCGAACAATCCGGCACAGGCCGGTGACATCGTGCTGGCGCAGGATTTCGCGGCATTCATCCACGGCGGCGACATCGTCCGCTCGGCGGCAGGTTACAACGCCGTATCGGGGACCGACTACCGCAAGGCCTGGGAACCCGCCACGGGCGAGAACCCGCAGGCCGACGGCGACCGTCCGGTCTGCAACTGGGCTACGGAATTCCACATCCACACGGGCGGAACCTCGGCCGAGTATGTCGAAAGCCTCGGCATGACGGGCTGGGGGTCGTCGGGCAACACCTCGACCCGCCCCGGCTACATCAAGTGCGGCGGCGGTGGCGGCGGCATCGGCATCCTCTATACGCCCGAGCTGGCGGCCCTGCCCAAGAACACGACCGTAACGGTGAGCTTCTCGGCCAGCGCCTATGCCGAAGGCGAAAACGTCTATGGCAGCGACATCGTGGTCGAGGCCATCGAGGGCGCCGAGTTCGGCACGAACAACGTCGTGAGCAAGAAGGGCACGGTTGTGGCTTCGAAGGTCGTGGACATCTCGTCGGCCGTAGGCCGGTTCGAAACCTTCACGGTGACGCTCGACGGCCTCTCGCCCACGTCGCGCATCGCATTTTCGTCGAACCCCGCACAGGCGGGCGCCAACAAGACCCGCTACCTGCTCGACGACATCGTCGTGGTTTACGACGGCGAGACCAAACTGGAAAAACTCACCGTTCCGGCGAACGTGAAATTCGACGCCGAAGCCGTCTATTCCGACAAGCTGACCCTCGAATGGGACGAAGTGGCCGGGGCGGCTTCCTATACGGTGGCATGGTGGGCCGACGGCACAGAGGAGAAGGACGCCACGGTAGCGGAGGGCATCACCTCGGCCTCGTACCTGCTCAAGGAACTGGAGGCCGGCACCGAGTACCACGCGAAGGTCAAGGCGTGCCGCTACAACAACCCCGACTACGATTCGGACTACTCCGCCGCCGTGTCGCAGAAGACGGACATAGCCCCGGTACAGGCCGGGATCGTCGTGTCGAAAGTGCTGGCGACCTCCTCGACCCTCACGGTCGAATGGGCCCGTGCGGACGGCCAGGCGTGTGTCAACAGCAGTGCTCAGGTTTACCACGTGAAACTTTACAGCGACGCCGAATGCAAGGATCTGGTCGTCGGCTGGAATGCCTCGAACGTCTTCGGCATCACGGCCGGGAACCGCTTCCGCTTCACCTTCTCGGGACTGGCCCCCGCCACGACCTACTACGTCTGCGTGGACGACAAGACCAACGATTTCTTCTCCGACCCGCTCGCATATGCGACTGCCGCCGCGGGGCCGCAGGCGGGTGCCACCGCTCCCGGCTCGGCAAAGGCGGGCGACATCCTCCTGGCGGAAGATTTCTCCAGGGTGATCCACGGCGGCGACATCGCCAATTTCGCCGCGGGCTACTATCCCCCGACCGCGGGCCGCGGGACTTACGCAGCAGCTTCGGGCGACAATCCTCCGGGATTCTCGGTCACCCGCTGTACGGCCAATGAGTTCGACGTGTTCAGCGGCGGCGGCGTGGCTGCGCCCTACACCGAGGGCACGGGCCTTTCGGCCTGGGGCAAGTCGGGCAACATCGCTGGCCGCCCGGGCTATGTCAAGATGGGCGCCGGAAGTGCGGCCGCCTCGCTTTACACCCCCGAACTGACCGCCCTGCCCGATGCGGCGACCGTCAAGGTGCGCTTCTCGGCACAGGCTTACAGCGAGAAATACGACGGTTCGGGCGCCGATGCCGGGAAAATCCTCGTCAAGGCCGTCCGCGGCGCCGTGCTCGGCGCAAAGGGCGCCATCACCGGCACGGTCACGGAGGTCTCCGCGGCCGACCCCGTGGATATTTCGGCAGCCAAAGCCCGGTTCCGCGAGTTCGAGGCAACCCTCACGAACGTGACGCCCGATTGCCGCATCGTGATCTCGACGAGCGAGAAACGCGCCCTGCTGGACAACGTGGTCGTCACCTGCACGGCCATCACCCCCGCGACCAAACCCGCAGCACCGGGCGGGGTTTCGTTCGACGCCGCAGCGGCGGCCGACAGGCTGACGCTCAAGTGGAACGCCGTCCCCGATGCGACTTCCTACACGGTCGCCTACTGGAAAGGTTCGGCCTCAGCCCCCGAAAGCGAGTATGCCTACAAGACCGGCATCGCGTCCACGGCAACGTCGCAGGAGCTGACCAACCTGGAGAGCAACACCTCCTACTGGGCCAAGGTCAAGGCGGTCGGCAGCCTCGATTCCGACTGGTCGGAAACGGCGAACGCCACGACCATGGACAGCGGCGGCGAGCCGCTCCTTCCGACGGCCGACCTGCTCGACGTGGTGTTCCGCAACGACGGTTCGGCCATGGACAACTCCCCGTCGGCAACGCCCGTGCGGGCGCTCGAAGGTACGGCGATGATGACCTACTACAACGACCTCTATTCGAGGTATGCGGCCCATTTCAACCACACGCCGGGCACGTCCGTCAACGAGGGGTTCTACAAGGCCGACTACTCGGCCAACAAGCAGTTCCAGGATGCGCTCGCCGACGGGCACACGCTCGAGGCGCTCTTCAAACTGGATGAGAAGTCGGACGGTTCGGCCGAGCTGAAGATGTTCAGTTCGATGTCGAGCGGCGGCACCGGATTCCTTATCAGCAAGGCCGACAAGGGTACGGAACTGACCTTCCTGCCCAACGTCAGCACGACCGGGAAATCCAACTGGATATGGACGAAGAGCGGCATCAACCCCGAGGCGGGGCGCTATTACCACGTCGTGGGCGTATGGAACAAGCAGGAGGCCAAGACCTACATCTACGTAGACGGCGAGCTGAAGGGTACGATGGATGCCCCGGGCAACTACGTGCCGCCCACCACCACGACGAGCTACTGGTTCGGCATCGGCGTCGACGCCAGTGCGACCGTGGGTCAGAACGCCTGGAAAGGCGACGTGGCCATCGCACGCGTCTACGACGCCCCGCTCACGGCCGAAAAGGTGAAGGCTCTGTGGGAAACCGTCAAACGCGACCAGCAGCCCGCCGCGATCAACATTACCGGGCTGCTCTACCTTTCGGGCTGTGAGGTGGGTGCCGATTACACCTACACGCTCTACGGCAAGGGGTTTGCCGCCGGGGACAGGATCCGCTTCGAACCGCTCGCCGGCAGTGCCGGGGCTTTCACGCTCGACGGGTCGGCCGCAGCGGAGTCGCTTTCGGTGCGCATCCCGAACGGATTTGCCTCGGGCAGGTACCGGATGGTGCTGATGCGCGGCCAGAACCAGTACCCGCTGGGCATCACGCAGCTCACCTATTCGAATAATCCCGCCCGAGTCGCCAAACCCCGGGTGATCGCCCACAGGGGCTACCACAAGGACGGAGCCGCCCAAAACTCCGTAGCTGCGCTCGTCAAGGCGCAGGAGCTGGGCATCTACGGCTCGGAGTTCGATGTCTGGATCACGGCCGACGGCAAGGTTGTCATCAACCACGACAGCACCGTTCCCGGGAGCAGCCTCGTGATCGAGAACGTCAATTACGACCAGATCAAGGATCTGACGCTCGCCAACGGCGAAAAGCTCCCGACGCTCGACGATTACCTGGAGCAGGCCACGAAAAATGCGGACACCAAGCTGATCCTCGAAATCAAGAGGCACAGTTCGGCCGCCAACAACGCCCGTGCGGCGGATGCCGTCATCGAGGCTGTCAAGGCAAAGGGGCTGACCGACCGTGTGGAATACATCGCTTTCGACTATACGACCTGCAAACGCATCGTCAACGCCCTCCCGGGTGCCATGGTGCAATACCTGAACGGCGACCTGGCTCCCGCCGCAGTCCGGCAGGACGGCATCGGGGGTATCGACTACCGCTTCTCGGCTTATTCGGGCAATCCGGGATGGGTCAAGGAGGCACATGCCAACGGCATGGTCACGAACGTATGGACGGTCGACACGGTGCAGGACATGATGACCTGCATCGCATGGGGAATGGATTTCATCACCACCAACAACCCCGAGACCCTGAAGGAGCTCCTCACCAGGACATTCGTGTCGGCCAACTGACTGCCGCAGGGCGGTGCGCGCATGCCCGGGGAATTCACCCGGCACTCCGCAGTTCCCTGAAGGCGCGACCGACAGCCGACGGCGGCGGGTATCATGCCCGCCGCCGTTTTTATTGCCCTGCGGAAAACAAAAAAGGCAGGCGGGCTCGCCAATCTGCAAATATTTTCTAACTTTGTGCATACGATACGAACATGGAGCCTGCAGAACTCATATCCGCCATACGCGCCGGGAGCCGCGAAGCCTTCGACGAGATGTGCGGCCGTTATTATGCGCCGCTGACGGCCTACGCACGCCTCTTCCTGAACGGGAACTGGGCGCAGGACGTCGTGCAGGACGTATTCGTTAACGTATGGGTGCGCCGCGAGGCGCTCGACCCGGGGCAGTCGCTCTACGGGTACCTGCTCCGCTCGGTCTATAACCAGTCGGTCAACTACGTCAACAAGCACCGCCATGCGTGCAGTTACCGCTCCTACTACCAGGAACGTATCGAAAGCATCGGCTACGCCTATTACGATCCCGACCGGAATCCGGTCATCGAAAAGCTCTACTCGCAGGATCTGCGCACGAGCATCAACGAGGCGATCGCAGCCCTCCCGGCCAAATGCCGCGAGGTCTTTTCGCTGAGTTACCTGCAAGGGTTCTCCCACCGCGAGATCAGCGAACGGATGGGGATTGCGCAGAGCACGGTCGAAAACCATATTTACCTTGCCCTGAGGCAACTGCGGGCGAAATTGTCGAAATCGGAGCTGATTCTGCTGCTGTTTTTCATTTTTTTGCAAAATAATTCCCATCCGCTTGGGTAGATTTCGCCCGTGGATTGTATACTAAACGGACACAGAACAAATGGACGATACGATTATAATGGACGCTGTCATACAGAAATACTTTGCCGGGGAGACTTCGGAGCAGGAGGAAAAATATCTCCTCGCGTGGCTGGAGGAGTCGGAGGAGCACCGCAAATACTTCTTCGAACTGAAGAGCCTGTGGGGGGCACGCTGCGTCTTCGAAGAGAGCACCGACCTGGCGCGCTTCGCATCGTTCATGCGCAGCACCGACCACCGGATCGGGAAGATAGCCGCCGGGGAGCGATCCGCCAGGCGCCGCAAGCTGGTGCGGTGGACGCTGGGGGCCGCTGCTGCCGTCCTGCTCGCCGTATGCGCCGGCACGGCATGGCATTTCCTTTCGGCACCCAAAATATACCGGGTTTACGAGAACACGGGCGATGCGGTGACGACCGTCACGCTCGACGACGGGACGCACGTGTGGCTCAACGCCCGTACGAGGCTGACGCTGCCCGAAGCCTTCGGCCCGACGCAGCGCAACGTGCAGCTGGCCGGCGCGGCCTTCTTCGAGGTGGCGCGGGACGAAGCCGCCCCGTTCGTCGTGTCCACCGACAAACTGCGCGTGCGCGTGCTGGGCACCTCCTTCTGCATGCAGGCCTACGAAGGTTCGCAGCAGGCCGAAGTCGTCCTCGAACACGGTTCCGTACGCCTTCAGACGCCCGCAGGGGTCAACCTGGTGACGCTGCAACCCGACCAGCGCGCCCTATACGACGCTGCGGACGACAACCTCGCCATTACGCAGGTCAACGCTTCGCACCTCGTGCTGACCCAGTACGACCTGGTGACGATGTCCGACGCTACGCTGCACGAGATCATCTCGCACATCGAGACGACCTTCGGCGTGCGGCTCTCGGTGGCGGGACGCTACGACGACAAACGCTATACGTTCAATTACCAGCGTTCCAATTCGCTCGAAGAGGTGCTCAATATCGTCGAATACCTCACGGGCGAGCATTGCGAGGTCATCTACCGCAAGAAATAAGCGCAGCGGGGAATACCGGTCGCCGGATTCCCGGGATCGGCCGCACGCGGCACCGGTGCCGGCAGAACCGCACAACAAAAAGAGGCTCTGGAAAGAGCCTCTTTTGTCGTTTCACGGGCCGCAGGCGCCGCGGGATCAGAGCGCCGAAAGCCAGTCGAGCGTGGCTTTCTGCCAGTCGTCGTAATAGCGGAAGCGGGAGTTCATGCCCCAGCCGTGGCCGCCCGACGGATAGATGTGCAGCGTGGCCTTGATGCCGTGTTCCTTGAGCTTCTGGTAGAACAGCGCGCTGTTCACGGCCGGTACCACCTTGTCGTCGTCGCAATGGAACAACAGCGTCGGCGGCGTGGCGGCATCGACCTTCTTCTCGAGCGAGAACTCCTGTGCAAGGGGTTTGTCGGCATCTTCGGCGCCGAGCAGCTGTACGAAAGTCCCCTTGTGGCGTTTGTCCGGGTCGGCCGAGATCACCGGGTAGAAGAGGATCATGAAGCCCGGCTTCACGTCCGAAAGCGTCCCGACGCTCCCGGCGAGGTAACCCCCGGCCGAAGTCCCCGACACCCCCACTTTCGCGGGGTCGATATTCAGCTCGGCAGCCATCGAACGCATCACGCGCAGCGCCTCGTCGGCATCGTTGCGCGGAACCTCGCTGTGGCCGTTGGGCAGGCGGTATTTCACCACCGCGGCCGTGATGCCGTTCCGGGCGAACCACTGGGCCTCCTTATGTCCGTTGCCGACCGAGAGTGACGAATAGCCGCCCCCGGGGAAAAACACGAGCGCCTGCCCCGTGGCATTGTCTCCGGCCTTGTAAATCCACATTTCGGCCGTCTGCGTGTTTTTCCACTGTCCGGGCTTGGATTCGACCTCGTCGCCCGAAAGCCCGTTCGAGGTGGGTGCCGTCGTGTTGTCCCACAGGACAACGTGGTAATCCTGCGCACAAATCGCCGACGACAGCATGAGGGCGAAGAGCAGGAGCATTGTTTTCTTCATAATTCGAGTTTTAGACGTTGGGATAAAGATAAAAATTATTTGTCAGTCCGTATACGGTGTTTCAACGGGGCGATGGCCGGGGGGCCGACGCTGAATTCCCCGAGGCCGAGCGCCACGAGTCGCCGCGTGGCGCGCGGGTCGGCGGCCAGTTCGCCGCACATCCCGGCTTCGATACCCGCCCGGTGCGCGGCGTCGAGTACCATGCCGATGCTGCGTTGCACGGCCGGGTCGAATGCGTCGCAAAGGTAGGCTACGCGGGGATTTCCGCGGTCGGCAGCCATCACGTACTGCGTCAGGTCGTTGGTGCCGATGCTGAAAAACCGCGCCCGGGCAGCCAGTTCGTCGGCGATGAATACGGCGGCCGGGGTCTCGATCATCACCCCCAGCGCTATGTCGCGGTCGTAGGCAACCCCTTCTGCGTCGAGTTCCGCCATGCAGGTCTCGACAACCGCTTTGGCGGCGCGGAACTCCCCGACCGAAGCTATCATCGGGAACATCACCCGCACGTTGCCGAATGCGCTCGCGCGCAGCAATGCCCGCAGCTGGGTGCGGAACAGCTCCGGCATGGCCAGCGAAACCCGGATCGCACGCCATCCCAGAAACGGGTTTTCCTCCGGCTCGAAGTGCATGTAGGGCAATGCTTTGTCCCCGCCTATATCAAGTGTCCGTACAGTCAGCGGACGTGCCCCGCAAAGCTCCGCCGCGGCACGGTATGCCGCAAACTGCGTCTCTTCGTCGGGGAGCGCCGGGCCCTGCATGTAGAGGAACTCGCTCCGGAAAAGTCCGATGCCCTCGGCGCCTGCATCGAGCGCGCGTCGCACTTCGTCGACGTTCGCGGCATTGCCCAGCACCGTGATCCGCCGCCCGGCGGGCGTAACGGCGGGCGCCTGTGCATCCGCCGCGCAGCGGAACGCATCCTGGCGCAGCGATTCGAGCCGCGCGGCGTATTTGCGTCCGGTAGCCGGATCGGGGTCGACGATCAGTTCGCCACGCTCCCCGTCGATTATCAGTCGGTCGCCGGTTCTGACCTGCCGCATGCACCCGGCAACGCCGACCAGCGCCGCGATGCCCTTGTTCCGGGCGATGATCGCGACATGGCTCGTCACGCTTCCGTGCGCCGTCACCAATCCGGCGACCCTGCCGAAATCCATCTGTGCCGTATCCGAAGGCGCCAGCTCGTCGGCCACCACGATCGTCCCGGGAGCCAGTCCGGCAAAGGGGTCGTGGACGGTTTCGCCCGACAGGACGCGGCCGATACGCGCGCATACGTCCCGCACATCGTCGGTACGTCCGCGCAGGTAGTCGTCGTCGAGCGCCGCGAACATGCCGCACACCTCTTCGCAGGCTTCACCGAGCGCCTGCTCGGCGGACAGGTGCTTTTCCGCAAGGCGCCCCTCGACCAGCCCGGCGAGCATCGGGTCGCCGGCCATCTCCAGATGGGCGGCGAAAACAGCCTCCCCTTCTGCCAGTGCGGACAGCTCCGCCTTCGCACGCTCCAGCGCCGCATGGAACCGCCCGGCCTCGGCCACGGGGTCGCCTGCCGCGGCCGTAGCAGCGGCGGATGCGCGGCGTTGCAGCACGAACGCTGTCCCTACGGCGATCCCCGCCGTCGGGATTCCTCGGATCGTGAACATCATTCGCGGATGCCGGCGATGAAATCCGTTACGGCCCGCACGGCTGCGGCTTCGTCGCCGCCCTCGGCGCAGACTTCCACTTCGGTGCCGTGTTTGAGCCCCAATGCCAGGAGCGAAAGAATGCTCACGGCACTGGCCTCCCGGGCTGCGGTGCGCAGGGTGATCCTGGCGGGCGCAAGCCCCCTGATTAACTTTACAAGTTCGCCCGCAGGCCGCGCATGCATGCCGTTCGGGGCGGTGATCGTTACTTTTCCGGTTGTCATATAGGTAGTTATTTCAGTGCTTCGTATATCACCTGCGGATCGCCTTCGGTCGTCAGCCTCCGCAACAGTTCTTCGTCCCCGAATACCTCGCCCAGCCGGGCCAGGATATCGAGGTGGGCGTCCCCCACGCCGGCAATGCCCACTACGAGGTATGCCTTTTCGTCGCCGAACGCAACCCCGCCGGGGTATTGCAGCACCACGATGCCCGAGTGCAGGACGCACTTCTTGGCGTCGGACGTGCCGTGCGGAATGGCGATGCCCATGCCCATATAGGTCGTTGCCGACTCCTCGCGGCGCAGCATGGCATCAGCATATCCGGGTTCGACATATCCGCCCGCTGCGAGCAGTTCCCCGGCCCGCCGGATCGCGGCTTCCTTGGGTTCGGAGGAAAGTCCCGTTCGGATATTCCCGGGGCGCAAGACCTCGCCGGGAGACCGCCCCGCGGCATCGTCCGGCTGCGGGGAGGCCATGCGATCCGGGGCATCCCCCGCCCTTCGCAGGCCGGCGTCGGAGGGCTGTGCGTCCGCCGTCCCGGCAGGCAGACCGCCGGCTCGGGGAATGGCGTCCGCACCGTCCTGCTGCGCCAACCGGGCGAACAGGGCGTCGAGGGCCGGGTCGGCCAGGAAATTGTCGATCACGACCAGCGCGGCTCCATGTGCCGATCCGGCGATCCGCCTGGCCAGCACGGACTGGCAGACAACGACGTCGGCATCGGCGGGAATGCCGTCCGCGGCACAGTTGCCGACCGCCGTGCCGATGCCCGCATCGGAGAGCCTTTTTCGAAACCGCGTGGCACCCAGCGCACTCGACCCCATGCCCGCATCGCAGGCGAAAACCACCTTGCGGATATGTGCCGGGAAGTGCAGCGCGGCCTTTACGGCGGGCGCCCCGCTCTGCGCGGCGGGGATTGCGCCTGTCGGCATATCCTCCGCAGCGGCGGCACGCCGGACGAAGGGCGCCGCCATGAGCAGCGACACCGCCGTGGAGATCAGCACCCCGGCCAGCACGACGAGGGTCTGGCCTTTGGGAGCCATGGCCAGCACCGAAATGATGCTGCCGGGCGAAGCCGGCGCCACCAGTCCGGCCCCGGCAAGCGAAAAGAACAGCAGCCCGGCGGCACTGCCCGCAACAGGGGCGAGGATCAGCGCCGGGCGCGCCAGGATATAGGGAAAATAGATTTCGTGGATACCGCCGAAGAACTGGATGATTACGGCGCCGGGCGCCGACTGGCGCGTATTACCGCGGCCGAAAAACCAGCAGGCCAGCAATACGCCCAGCCCGGGCCCGGGATTCGTTTCCAGCAGGAACATGATCGACTGCCCGGTTTCGCGGGCCTGCTCGATGCCGATGGGCGAGAAAATGCCGTGGTTCAGGGCATTATTGAGGAACAGCACCTTGGACGGCTCGACCAGAAGCGACACGAGCGGCAGCAGTCCGTGGCGGATCACGACCTCCACGCCGTTGCTGACCAGCAGCGTCAGCCCCGTCACCGCACCGCCGATGACCCAATAGCCCAGTATGGCCAGCAGCATACCGAGGATGCCTATCGAGAAATTGCTCACGAGCATTTCGAAGCCCGCCTTTATGCGTCCCTGCGTAAGTTTGTCGAACCACCGGATCGTATACCCGCCCAGCGGGCCCATGACCATGGCTCCGATGAACATCGGGATGTCGCTGCCGACGATGACGCCCATGGCGGCAATGGCCCCGATTACCCCGCCGCGTTCGCCGGCGACGTTGCGCCCGGCCGTACAGGCGATCAGCAACGGCAGCAGGTAGGTCAGCATCGGGTCGACCAGGCGTGCCATCTGGGCGTTGGGCCACCATCCCGAGGGGATGAAGAGCGCCGTGACGAATCCCCACGCGATGAACGCGCCGATATTGGGCATGACCATGCCGCTCAGGGCCCTGCCGAATTTCTGTATTTGTTGTCGCATAGCTTTCTTTCTTGTATATAATACAAGGAAAGCGCGCGAATCACCTATTCCGCAGGCAAAGAATCGCCCTGTTTTTTTTCGGGCGGCGGCGGATTTTGCCTTTTATTGCCCCCGTACGGTGCCGCGCCGGAGGCTCCCGCCAACAAAAAACCGCCTCCCCCGGTCAGGGAAGGCGGTTGCATTATTGCACGGGCAGGTTACATCATCTCATCGTAGGCGAACTGCACGGCACGGTTCAGGATCGCGATGAACGGCTGCGTGCGGCGGAACTCCGCGAGGGTTCGCTCCAGCAGGTCGTCCGAGAGCAGGAACTCCTCGGTGATCTTCTTGGCGATATAGAAATCCTTGAGTTTCAGCATCTCGGCGTACTCGCTGTCGGCAGGGAATCCCGTAGGAACCCGTTTGAGCTTATTCTCTTCGACGATGCCGAACCCCTTGGCCTTGCGGATGGCCGCCGCGATTTCCGCACCGTTGTCAAGGATCTCCTCGCGCACGCTGCGCAGCACGACCGGCTCGGGGCAGTACAACCCCGCCGAAAGCAGGTTGCTCCATACGAGGCTGTCGCAGCAGGGTTCGATGTGAAAATAGTAGCCTGCAAACCCCGATTTCTTGCCCTTGGGCGCGATATACGCACCTATATATGTTTTATAGGGCGACTTGTCGGGGCTGAACCGCGTGTCGCGGGCGATGCGGTAGGTGCAGTCCTGCACCCTGAGGCCGCGCACCGTGGGGTCGAATTCGGCGATCCCCTCGATCAACTGCTCCGTGAAGGCCGCGAAGCGTCCCTTCACGTGTGCCCATTCGGCGCGGTGGGCGTCGAACCACGCACGGTCGTTGTTGTCGTGCAGGCGGCGGAAAAAGTCGATGACCTCTTTCATCCTACCGGAGTTTTACCACGCGAAAAGCGGATAGCCGGCCATCAGGGCGTTCACGTCCTTGCGTACGGCGGCGATATTGGCCTCGTTCTCGGGGTCGTGCAGCACACGGTCGATCAGGCCGACGATGTAGTCCATCTTGTCCTCCTTCAGGCCGCGGGTGGTGATGGCCGGCGTCCCGAAGCGCAGCCCCGAGGTCTGGAACGGCGAGCGGCTGTCGAAGGGCACCATGTTCTTGTTGGTGGTGATGTCGGCCGCCACGAGGCACTTCTCGGCCAGCTTGCCCGTCAGCTCGGGGAATTTCGTGCGCAGGTCGACCAGCATCAGGTGGTTGTCCGTGCCGCCCGAAACGATCTTGTAACCGCGTTTAACGAACGCTTCGGCCATCGCCCGGGCGTTCTTCTGCACCTGCGCCTGATACTCCTTGTACGAGGGCTCGAGCGCCTCGCCGAACGCCACGGCCTTGGCGGCGATGACGTGTTCCAGCGGGCCGCCCTGGATGCCGGGGAATACGGCCGAATTGAGGATTTGCGACATCATCTTCACGGCACCCTTGGGCGTGGTGAGCCCCCAGGGGTTCTCGAAATCCTTGCCCATCAGGATAATACCGCCGCGCGGGCCGCGCAGGGTCTTGTGCGTCGTCGAGGTGACGATATGCGCGTATTTCACGGGGTTGTCCAGCAGCCCGGCGGCGATCAGGCCGGCCGTGTGCGCCATGTCCACGAGCAGCAACGCCCCCACCTTGTCGGCGATGGCGCGCATACGTTTGTAATCCCATTCGCGCGAATAGGCCGAGGCGCCTCCGACGATCACCTTGGGCTTGCACTCCAGCGCCTTGCGCTCCATGGCGTCGTAGTCGATGACGCCCGTAGCCTCGTCGAGCTGGTAACCCACGGCGTTGAAATACTTACCCGACATGTTGACCGGCGAACCGTGCGAAAGGTGGCCTCCGTGCGCCAGGTCGAGCCCCATGAAGGTATCGCCCGGCTGCATGCAGGCGAAGAATACCGCCATGTTGGCCTGTGCGCCCGAGTGGGGCTGCACGTTGGCATATTCGGCGCCGTAGAGGCGGCAGATGCGTTCGATGGCGAGCGTCTCGACCTTGTCCACGACCTCGCAGCCGCCGTAATAGCGGGCCCCGGGATAGCCCTCGGCATATTTGTTGGTCAGCACGGAGCCCATGGCTTCCATGACCTGGTCGCTGACGAAATTCTCCGAGGCGATCAATTCGATGCCATGCATCTGACGGCTGCGCTCGGCGGCGATCAGATCGAAAATCTGGGTGTCTCTTTTCATATCGTTAAGGGTTTTACGAAATTCCGTTTACGGAGGGTAAAGTTAGTAATATTTGGCGAAAATCCGGCGGCGGCGGGACGTTTCAAAATATTTTTCTTAACTTTGTTCGTCTTTTGGACGAAAAAAGGAAAAACAGAATATTTTACCGAAACTCTTAATACGTTGAAAGTTATGAAATTACTCGAAGGAAAAGTGGCTGTCGTAACGGGTGCTGCCCGGGGCATCGGCAAAGCCATCGCACTTGAATTCGCCAAGGAAGGCGCCGACGTGGCGTTCACCGACCTGGCGATCGACGAGAACGGCAAGGCCACCGAGGCCGAGATCGCGGCGCTGGGCGTCAAGGCCAAAGGCTATGCCTCGAATGCGGCGAATTTCGAAGAGACGCATGAGGTCATCGACCGGATCGTCAAGGACTTCGGCCGCATAGACATCCTGGTGAACAACGCCGGCATCACCAAGGACGGCCTGATGATGCGCATGTCCGAGGCGCAGTGGGACGCCGTGCTGACCGTAAACCTCAAGTCGGCGTTCAATTTCATCCACGCCGTGACCCCGATTATGGCCCGCCAGAAGAGCGGTTCGATCATCAACATGTCGTCGGTGGTGGGCGTCAGCGGCAACGCGGGCCAGTGCAACTATTCGGCCTCGAAGGCCGGCATGATCGGCCTGGCCAAGTCGATCGCCAAGGAGATGGGCCCGCGCGGCATCCGCGCCAACGCCATCGCCCCGGGCTTCATCATGACCGAGATGACCGACAAGCTGCCCGACGAGGTGAAGGAAGGCTGGTACAAGCAGATCCCGCTCCGCCGCGGCGGCACGCCCGAGGATGTGGCCAAGGTCGCGCTGTTCCTCGCATCGGATCTCTCGTCGTATGTCAGCGGGCAGGTGATCCACTGCTGCGGCGCGATGAACTGCTAAAAGGCGGTACAGGCCATAGAAATACGGAAAACCGCGCCGCGAGACACCGGCCGAAAAGGAAAAGTGCCCGTCCGGACAAATCCGGCGGGCACTTTTCTTATATTCGCATCCTACCGGGAGTTCCGCACGCTTACGCTCCGTCGGCAGAAGCCTTTTCGCACCTCTTCGAGCCCGTCGCAGCGCTCCTGAAGCGGATCTCGTGCCCGCGGAACGGGCGCAGCCGGCGCCCCGGAATACAAGTTGCATCTTTTTTGCTATATTTGCCGTATGAAACGTCTGACAACCACCCTGGCACTCCTCGCCGCCGCGCTGTATGCGACGGCGCAGGAGGCTACGCTCCCGACACCCGACGCCAAGGCGCTCGGCATGGGCGGCGTAGCCATGACGACCCTGTCGGGTTCGCACGCCATCTATAATAACTCGGCGACGGCCATCTTTTCGCAGATGCCCTCGCAGGTCTCCTCGTCCTACTACGGGCAGGGCGAATTCGATTATTATGCCGTGACCGGGTTCTGCCGGTTCGACAACGTCAACCTGGCACAGATCGGCTGGCGGCAATACCTGCGCGAACGGGGCAACAACGACATGGCCGTCGACCTGGGCTATTCGCGCCGCCTGGGCGACAGGTGGGCCGTCGGCATCGTGGGGCGCTACATGCACCTCAAACGCCCCGACGACACGGCCGACGCACTGGCCGTCGACCTGAGCGCGGCATGGTCGATGCCGCTGGAGAACGTCGGCAGCTACTCCACGCTGCGCGTCGGCGGAAAGCTGGGCAACCTGGGCGGATACCTCGGGAAAACGGACTATACGCTGCCGATGGATCTCACGGCAGGCGTGGCGCTGGATACGTTCCTCTCCGATGCCCACGAAATAACCGTCGGGGCGGACTGGGGCTACTATTTCTCCCCGGCACGGGTGCGCGGGTTCCAGATGTCCGTAGGCGCCGAATACAACCTCATGCAGCTCATCCAGCTGCGGGCAGGCTACCACTACGGCGAACGGCGGAATTACTACCCCACCTACGGGTCGGTCGGCGCCGGCGTGCGGTTCCTGCACCTGCGCCTCGATTTCGCCTACCTGATCGCACGCAAGGAGACACTGCTGCACAACACGTACAGCATCAGCTTCGGTCTCGATTTCTAAGGGATTTCCGGAACATGAAAACACCGGCCCGGGTACTTCCGGGCCGGTGTTTCGCATTCCGAGCCGCGGTGCCGGCAGGGTTTTCCGACAAATGACACCTGCACCCGTCCGCCCGGTATTCCGGCAGCCTAGTTCCCGAGGTGCGCGAGGATTCCCTCACAGCCGTCTTCCAGCATGTCGAGCACCAGCTCGAAGCCCTCGGCCCCTTCGTAATAGGGATCGGGAACATGATCCCAGCCGGGATGGCGGCTGAAAAACTCCCGCATACGGAAGATCCTGGCGGCATCCGCACGCGACGGCGCCAGCCGGTGTACGTGCTCGTAGTTGCGGTCGTCCATCACCACGATCATGTCGAATTTCCCGAAGTCCTCCTCGCGGATCTGCCGGGCACGGTGCGTCAGTTCGTAACCGCGGCGCGACGCAGCCCGCCGCATGCGGGCATCGGGCAGTTCGCCCGTGTGCCCGGCATATGTCCCGGCCGAGTCGACCGCAACCTCCGCCCCGAGCCCGCGTTCGCGGACGATGTGCCGCATGATTCCGTCGGCAGCCGGGGAGCGGCAAATATTCCCCAAACAAACGAAAAGTATCTTTGTTTCCATGGCCGCAAAGATAGTACAAGACGCGAGGAGTGCCAAATTTATCGGGTCGTGCCGTGCCGCTGCCCGTCCAAAAGGCGGAGCCTGTGCCGACAACCCGCGGTATAACAAGTCCGACACGGCATACATCCTAAATTTATTTAATTTTAGAACCGACACACGAACCACACCCCCTGCGGCGGGGATCCCGAAGCCGCAATCATCGCATTGGAACGGCGGGCACTGGAGCGGTGGAACCAGGGCGACCCCGACGGGTTCCTGGAACTCACGTCCGGCGACGTAGTCTATTTCGACCCGGCTCTCGGACGCAAAATCATCGGCAAAAAAGCCCTCGGAGAGTACTACGGCACGGTCAGGGGCAAAGTCAGGATCGACACGTACCGGATGATCGACCCCGTCGTGCGGTTGTCGCCGGGCGCTGCCGTCCTGGCATACGATTACGAGGCCCTCAGGGACGGGCAGGTGTTCAGGATGCACTGCACGGAAGTTTACACGGCCGCAACGTCCGGCGGTTGGGAGATCGTACATACGCACTGGTCTTTCGCCCGGCAGGACGATTGAGGCGGTGCGGCGTGCCGGATATTCGCCGTGCGGGGGTTTGGAATGCAAATTGCACGGCACGGGGCATGGAAAAAAGAATCGGTGAACGGATCGCACAATGCAGGCACATGGATTGGGCCGTATTGTACATGCGCCTGTTCGCGGGAGGCATGATGTTCTTCCACAACATAGGCAAAATACAGGATTACAACGAGATCGTCAACTCGTATCCCTCTTTCGCATTCGCCGGCAGCCCGGCCGTATTCGTCATCGTTTCGCTGGTCGAAGTGGTGCTCGCCACCCTGATAATCATGGGTCTGTGGGTACGGGCATCGGCCATCGTCATGGCGGCGGGAATCCTCGGGGTACTGCTCTGGGGCGCCCCGGGTTTCGGGACGCTGGCATTCACCTGGCTGGGGGTCTATGTGTTCCTGGGCATGTCCGGCGGGGGGCTCTATGCGTTCGACACGGCCCTTTTCCCTGCGAAACGAAAAAATTGAACGAAGAGAACAATATTAGATCGCCTGCCGGTCGGTATGTTGGCGGAAATATTGTAACTTTGTCCCGATTTGTTTTCATTTAAAACCAAAAAACAGAATATAATGAAGATGAAAGTAATCGCGATGCTGGCGGCCCTCTCGCTCACGGCATCCGCAGCCGCAGCACAGGAACTGCCGCGCAAAGTGAACAATGTCGAAGTGCTCGACCTCGACGGCAAACCGGCCAAGTTGCCGTACTGGGGCGAGAAGAACCTGATGATATTCTATGTAGACCCCGACCGCCACAAGCAGAACAACGACTTTACGGTCGAGCTGGAGGAGAACCACCGCGCACAGGGGGACAACATCTACGGCTTCGGGGTGATGAACCTCAAGGATGCACCGATGGTTCCCAACGGCATGGCCCGCAACATGGCCAAGAAGCGCACGGCCAAGAACGGCGCGCTGGTGCTGGCCGACCAGGATCGTATCCTGAGCACGGCATGGGAGCTGGGCGACTGCAACAACCAGTTCGTGCTGATGATCGTATCGAAGGAAGGCGAGCTGGTATTCCTGCGCAAGGGCGTGCTCTCGGAGCAGGACAAGGCCGATTTCTACGAAACAATCGAGAAGTACAAATAGCCGGATGCTGCGCAGGATAGCCGTTGTATGCTTTGCCCTGGGTTTCGTTCTGCACGGACGGGCACAGGAGCAGGAGGTATACATCAACGGCAGCGATACGCTGCACTATACGTACACCCCGCTTCCGGGGCAGGAAGAGGAACCGCAGGCCGAAAAGCGCCCGCCGTTCCTGCGCCGCGTCGTAAAATACTTCGAAGGTTCGACCACCGACCGCACGTTCGAAAAGAAGATCGACTTCACCTTCGCGGGGGGCCCGAGCTACTCGAAGAATACGAGCCTCGGCATCGGGCTGCTGGCCGCGGGCCTCTACCGCATCGACCGCACGGACTCGGTGACGGCACCCTCGGACATCTCGATCTTCGCCAATGTCTCGATTTCGGGATTCTATGCGCTGGGGGTCACGGGCAACAACATCTTCGCCCGCAACAGCAAGCGCATCGACTACACGGTAATGTTCGCCTCGGCACCCCGCGACATGTGGGGCATCGGCTACCACGACGGACGGTATAACGAAGAAGGGTCGTACAACGAGAAACGCTACCTGGTAAAAGGGCGTTACCTGCACCGCGTGCTGCCCAGCACCTATGTGGGCGGTATCCTGAGCTTCGAGCACACGCAGGGCAAGAAATTTGACGCCCGCAGCGAGGGCTACCTGCAGGAGTACGAGCAGAAAACGCACTACACTGCCACCGGCATCGGAGCCATCCTCGAGTACGACTCGCGCGACTTCATCCCCAACCCGTACCGGGGCATCTATGTCAGCCTGGAGGAGACTTTCTACGCCAAGGGGCTTGGCAACTGCGGCAAGTCGCTGTGGCGCACGACCTTCACGGCCGACTGGTACCGGCAGGTGTGGAAAGGGGGACTGATCGCCACCGACCTCTACGCGGAGTTCAACTCCGAAGGCACCCCGTGGCCGATGCTGGCCCGCATGGGCGGTTCGCAGCGCATGCGCGGTTACTACCAGGGGCGCTATACGGACAACGACATGATTACCTTCCAGGTAGAGTTGCGCCAGCGCATCTGGCGGCGTATCGGCTGCACGGTATGGGGCGGTGCCGGCAACGTATTCAACAGTCTCGACCGGTTCGACTGGTCGGAAACGCTTCCCAACTATGGCGTCGGCCTGCGATGGGAGCTGAAAAAACGGGTCAATGTGCGGCTCGATTACGGCTTCGGCAAGAAAACCAGCGGATTCCTGCTGAGCCTGAACGAAGCTTTTTAGGTTAGTAAAGATATGAATGCTGATCCGAACAAACATAACCGGCAACGGACGGTCAAAACCCGCAGCCGTTTCACCACGCTGCTGACCGTCTATTTCTTTGTCGCGCTGATTATCCCCAACTGCGTGCTGGCCAATACCGAACCCTACTCCGTCTGGACGGTCGAGGCGCTAATACTGATGCCGTTGGGATTTTACATGATGTGGAGCGTGGCGCTGCGCCGTTCGGGCATAATGATCTGGCTGGCGTTCCCGTTCATTTTCCTGTGCGCGTTCCAGATCGTGCTGCTGTACCTCTTCGGCAACTCGATCATCGCCACGGACATGTTCACCAACCTGGTGACGACCAACCCGGGCGAAGCGGGCGAGCTGCTGAGCAACATCTACCCCTCCGTGATCCTGGTCTGCGTGATGTACCTGCCGCTGCTGTGGTTCGCCGCGCGCGAAATCGGGCACAAACGGCAGATATCGCGCACCACGCGCATGAACGTCGGACTGACCGGGGCGGTGCTCATGGCGCTGGGCATGCTGGCGCTGTGGCCGGCCTACCGCGTGAGCGAAGACCGGCACGTGCTGCGGGACGAGATCTTCCCGCTCAACGTGCTCTACAACGTACACCTGAGTGCCACGGAATTCCGCAAGGCCTACAATTTCGAGGAGACCTCGGAGGATTTCACCTACGGTGCGTCGCGCACGGCCCAGGCACCGGGGCGCGAGATATACGTCTACGTCATCGGCGAAGCCTCGCGTGCGATGAACTGGCAGCTGTACGGTTACGACCGCGAGACGAATCCCCGCCTTTCGCAGGTCGATGACCTGATCGTTTTCCGCGACATGCTCACGCAGAGCAACACCACGCACAAGAGCGTGCCGCTGATCCTCTCGTCCGTTGCGACCGACGAACATCCCGAACTCTACCGCCGCAAGGGGCTCCCGGCGCTGTTCAACGAGGCCGGTTTCGAGACTTGGTTCATCTCCAACCAGTCGCCGCAGGGCGCCATGATCGACAAACTCGCCCGCGACGCCGACCACCTGATCTATATCCGCTCGCCGCGCCACGACATGCAGCTGCTGGACGAGGTGCGCCGCGCCGTGGAAAGCAACAAGGCGCAGAAGATGCTCTTCATACTCCACTGCTACGGCTCGCACTTCAGTTACCACCAGCGTTACCCGCGCGAGTTTGCGCAGTTCCGCCCCGACGACGACGTGGCGATCTCACGGGAACACGTGCAGACGCTCCGCAACGCCTACGACAATTCGATCCTCTACACGGATTTCTTCCTCTCGGAGACGATCCAGTACCTGCGCGGGCTGCGCGGGACTTCGTCGGCGCTGCTCTACTGCGCCGACCACGGCGAGGACATCCTCGATGACAGGCGCGAACGGTTCCTGCACGCTTCGCCCACGACGACGGCCTACCAGCTCTACGTCGCTTCGCTGGCGTGGTTCTCCGACGCTTACCGGCAGAATTTCCCCGACAAGGCCGCTGCCGCCGAGGCAAACGCCACGGCGCCCGCCACGACCCATGCGCTGTTCCACACCATGGTCGACATGGCTTCGATCCGGGGGAATTACATCGACACGGGCGTGTCGCTGGTCAACGCGGACTACGACCGCACCCGGCCGCGCCGTTACCTGAACGACCACAACGAGGCCGTACCGTTCCGCAAGACGGGCCTCTCCGCAGAGGATATGGAGGTGTTCCGCAAATTCGGCATCGAGCCCTGACCTGCGCCGCGACCGTGCGGCTTGTCGCGGGAACGATCTGCATACGGCACGAAAACAACAAAGGCTGCCCCCAAGGACAGCCTTTGTTGCGTCTACGTAGTCAGCGATTATTTCGCAGCCTCTACGGAAATCTTGCGGAATTCCTTCATCAGCTTAGAAATCTCCAGTGCGGACTTGCGGGCACGGGTACCGGCGGCCTTGTTGCCTTTCTCCACCTGTGCTGCTGCATTTGCTGCGAATACTTCGTATTCGGCATTGATCTTTGCTACTAATTCTTTCATAACTTTTATATTAATTTGGGTTTGTTATCAACGCAAAGATATAAAAATTATCTAAACATCATCATTTGCAGCCAAAAAAATCAGCTTTTTTTAGCATAAAACCCCCTTTTTAACTAACTCTCACCCTGTTCACGGTACGTTTTTTGTCCCTGCAAGGGCGTAAAACATCCCGGTATGAACAGACTTTTCCTTATCACGGGGCTGCTCGCCGTACTCCTTGCGGGGTGCCGCAGGCACAAGCCCCAAACCGCCATGCCCCCGCTCAGGGTCGGCGTGGCCGAAGCCGTCACGGACAGCGTCCCCAACCGCATGGAGTTCATCGGTTACCTGGCGAGCAACTTCGACGCGGTGATCCAGCCGCGCGTGAACGGCTACCTGCTTACGAAGCAGTTCGCCAACGGCATGCCCGTGAAGCGCGGGCAACTGCTGTTCACGATCGACCCCGACCAGCTCTCGACCTCGATGCTCGCAGCCGAGGCCGCCCTGCAATCGGCCCGGGCACAGGCCGTCGAAGCCCGCAACAACTACGACCGCGCCGTGCCGCTGGCCAGGATCAACGCCATCAGCCAGTCGCAGTTAGACCAGTATACGGCCCAGTACAAAGCCGCCGAAGCCACCGTCCGCTCGGCCGAGCAAACCCTCAGCAGCGCCCGCATGAACGTCGGCTACACGGAGCTTCGCTCGCCCATCGACGGCATCATCTCCAACACCTCAGCACACGTGGGCGACTACGTGGGGCCGGGCACGCAATTCGGCGTGCTGACGACCATTTCGAACATCGATACGCTGACCGTCGACGTGGCGATCCCTATGGCGCAATACCTGCGCGCGGCGGGGCCGCGCACCTCGATCTTCGACAACGCGGGGCTGCTTACCGACATCCGCCTGATGCTGGCCGACGGCACGGTATACCCCTACGAGGGGCTTTACGACTACACGCGCAAGGACGTGTCGAGCACGACCGGGACGCTCGTGCTGGTGGTGATGTTCCCCAACCCCGACCGTTCGCTCAAACCCGGGCAGTTCGCCCGTGTGGAGGCCAGCGTAGGCCCCGTACGGCCGCGCGTGGTCGTTCCGCAGGCGTGCGTGAGCCAGGCGCAGGGCGTCAACTCGGTCTGGGTGGTGCGCACCGACAGCACGGCCATGTACCGCCGGGTGATCCCGGGTGACACGTACGGGTCGATGTGGTGCATCGACGAAGGGCTCATCGACGGGGAACTGGTGGTAACGGCCGGACAGCAGAAACTGCACGACGGTATGAAGGTCATCCCCGAAAAAAAGTGACGCCATGGAGAAATTTTTCGTTTCGCGCCCGATCTTCGCCCTGTCGCTGGCCATCGTCATCGTGCTCGTGGGGCTGATTTCGATCCTGAACCTGCCGATCGAACAGTACCCCGACATCACGCCGCCCGTGGTCGAGGTCTCGGCCACGTACGACGGCGCCGATGCCGAGACGGTCAACAACGCCGTGGCGACACCCGTGGCGCAGAGCGTCATGGGCGTAAGCGACATGCTCTACCTGCAAACCACCAGCGCCAACGACGGTTCGATGGTCATGCAGGTGACCTTCGACATAGGCTCCGACCCCGACCTGGACGCCATCTTCACCCAGAACAACGTCTCGTCGGCCACCGCACAGCTCCCGCTGACGGTCACCAAGCAGGGCGTCACCACGCGCAAGACCATGACCGGCTTCCTGCTGGTCTTCTCGCTGCACAGCGACGGACGCTACGACGCCGAGTTCCTCTCCAACTACGCCTACATCAACCTCCAGAACGAGCTGCTCAAGATCAACGGCGTGGGCAAGGTGTCGATCATGGGCGCCGGCGAGTACGCCATGCGCATATGGCTCAAGCCCGACGTGCTGAAATACTACGGCATCCCGGTCTCGGCCGTCACCGCGGCCATCGAGAACCAGGGAGGCATCTACCCCGCCGGGCAGTTCGGGGCCGAACCCGCGCCCGACGGCACCACCTATACTTATACGGTGACCATGCCGCCGCAGATCACCACCCCCGCGCAGTTCGGCGACATCGTGGTCGTCACGACTTCGGAAGGCCAGCAGATCCGGCTGTGCGATGTGGCCGAGGTTTCGCTCGGCAGCCAGAGCTACGGCGTGAGCTCGCTCTTCGAGGGCAAGCCCACGGCCATGATCGTCGTCTACCAGCAGCCCGGCAGCAACGCCGTGGAGGTGGGCAAGAAGGTCAGGGCGGCGATGGCACGGCTCGAAAAACGCATGCCCGACGGCATTGCGGCCACCACGATCGTCGACACCACGACCAGCATCGACGCCGGTATCCGGGACATATTCCACACGCTGGTGATCGCCCTCCTACTGGTGATCTTCATCATCTACCTCTTCATCCAGGAGTGGCGGGCGACCGTCATCCCGCTCGTGGCGATCCCCGTCTCGCTCATCGGCGCCTTCGCGCTCTTCCCGCTGCTGGGGTTCTCGGTCAACATCATCTCGCTGCTGGGGCTGGTGCTGGCCATCGGCCTGGTGGTCGACGACGCCATCGTGGTCGTCGAGGCCGCGCAGGTCAACATCGCCGCCGGCATGCGGCCCCGTGCCGCGGCACTCGAAGCCATGAAGAACGTCGCCTCGCCCATCGTCGCCACGACGGTCGTGCTGCTGGCCGTATTCGTCCCCGTGTCGTTCACGGGCGGCATCACAGGCCGGTTGTTCCAGCAGTTCTCCATCACGATCGCCGTCTCGGTGGTGATCTCGGCATTCAACGCCCTGACGCTCTCCCCGGCGCTGTGCGCCCTGCTGCTGCGCCGCCGCGAACCGCCGCAGAAAGGCTTTTTCGCCGCCTTCAACCGCTGGTTCTCCCGCAACATGGATCGCTATACGGCCTTTACGCCGACGCTCATCCGCCACGTGACGCGCACGGGCGTATTCATCGCTGTAGTACTCGCGGTCATCTTCGTCGTATGGCGCAAGCTGCCCGCCGGGTTCCTCCCCGAGGAAGACCAGGGCTACGTCATGGTGATGGTCTCCACGCCCGAAGCCTCGGCGCTGCCCGTCACGCAGGCCGCCATGGAGGAGGCCGACGCCGTGATCCGCACCCTGCCCGAAGTGGCCTCGACCTCGTTTGCCGCAGGTTTCAACATGATGGCGGGCATCGCCTCGACCGACAGCGGCATCATCTTCGTCTCGCTGGTCGACTTCGCCGACCGCAAACTCTCGGCCATGGAGATCGCACAGAAACTCACCGACGAGCTGTACGTCGCTGTGCCGGGCGCCGAGTGCTATGCCTTCATCCCGCCCTCGATCCCCGGGCTGGGCATCACCTCGGGCGTATCGGTCGAGGTGCAGGATCTCGAAGGGCGCGGTACGGCCTACCTGCTCGCCCAGGCCGGGCGGCTGATGGACTCGTTGCGCAAACAGCCTTCGATCGCCTCGGTGACCACTCAGTTTAACGCCGGGGTGCCCCAGCGCCGCCTGCGCATCGACAAGGAGCAGGCGCTGGCCGCAGGCGTCGACCTGGGCGTATTGTACGGCGAACTGACGACCCTGCTGGGCGGCGCCTACATCAACAACTTCTCGCGCTTCGGCAAGCTCTACCAGACCTATATCCAGGCGGCGCCCGAATACCGCCTCGACAAACGCTCGCTCGACAACTACTACGTCGCTTCGTCCTCGGGCGAGAGCGTGCCCGTATCGTCGTTCGTGGAGGTGGTCGACACGGTGGGCGTGGAATACGTCTCGCAGTTCAACCTCTACCGCTCGATCTCCCTCACGGTGACGCCCGCGGCACGCGCCTCGACCACGACCGTCATGCAGGAGATCACCCGTACGGCCGGCGAGGTGCTGCCCGACGACATCGGCACGGCGTGGAGCGGCACCTCCTATCAGGAAGCCAATGCCTCGAAGACGGGCGGGCTGGTCTACCTGCTGGCGCTGGTGTTCGTCTTCCTGGCCCTCGCGGCGCTCTACGAGTCGTGGGGACTGCCGCTGGCGATCCTGATGAGCGTCCCCGTCGCGGTGCTGGGCGCCGTGCTCTTCATCGGGGGATCGCACCTGCTGGACGCCTTCTTCGTCAACGACGTCTACATGCAGATTTCGCTGGTCATGCTCATCGGCCTGGCGGCCAAGAATGCTATCCTGGTTGTGGAATATGCCGACCGGCTGTTCAACGAAAAAGGCCTCTCGCTGATGGACGCCGCGATCGGCGCCGCCAAACTGCGCGTGCGGCCGATCATCATGACCGCCTTCGCGTTCATCCTCGGCGTCATGCCGCTGGTATTCGCCAGCGGGGTCTACGCCACGGCACGCAACATCATGGGCGTGGCACTGGTGGGCGGTATGCTGTTCGCCACGCTGCTGGGCATCTTCGTCTACCCGGCACTCTACTATTTCGTGGGGCGCATCGGGAATTTCGAACGCCGCCGTGAACGCAAAAAACAGGAGGAAAAACTATGAAAACCGGATACCTTACCCTAATCTTCGCGCTCGCCTGCGCGGCCTGCACACCCCGTTTCTACCCGCCCAAGGTCGACGTGCCCGACGGCTACCTCTACGGCGAAGGCTTCCCGCGGGACACCGCGGCGCTCGCCTCCGACTGGTGGCGGCTGTTCGGGGACACGGTGCTCGACAACCTCGTGCAGCGGGCGCTGGAGAACAACCGCGACGTGGCCGTAGCGGCTTCGCGCGTGGAAGAGGCGCGGCAGAACCTCGGCGTCGTGCGGGCGCAGTTCCTGCCCCAGGTGGGCATAGGCGTCACGGCCGAGGGGGAATACACGCCGCAGACCAAGATCGTACAGACCTACGCCGTCGAACCGTCGCTCTCGTGGGAAATCGCCCTGTTCGGGCAGCTGCGCAACGCCAAACGGGCGGCCAGGGCGCAGATCGCCTCCTCGGAATGGGCGCTGCGGGGCGTGCGGCTGTCGCTGGCCGCGGAGGTCGCCACGACCTACTTCACGCTGCTCGAATACGAACGCGACCTGGCGATCGCCCGGCGCAGCTGCACCCTGCGGCGCGAATCGGCCGCACTGATCGACTCGATGTTCCGCTACGGCATGTCGGACGGCGTGGCGCTGGAGCAGGCACGCAGCCTGGTCTATACGGCCGAGGCGGACATCCCGCAATACGAGCGCGCCGTGAAGCAGACGCGGCTGTCGCTCGACATACTGCTGGGCGAAACGCCGCAGGCGGCGGACAGCACGGGCTCGGGGCTGCGCCTGCTCGCAGACCGCCATCCCGCCGACATCCCCGTAGGGCTTCCGTCGGAACTGCTCAAGCGGCGCCCGGACATCATGGAGGCGCGTTACAATATGCTCCAGGCGGCCGCGAATGCCGGGGTCGCACGCGGGGCAAGATTCCCGTCCATCGCACTGACAGCCAAAGGAGGAATAGCCTCCAATTCGATCAAAGGTTTAACTTCGGCAAACCCCTGGGCGTGGGATGCGCTGGGCTCGCTCACGCAACCCCTGTTCGCCTTCGGCAAGCTGCGCCGCTCGGAGCTGGCGGCCATGGAACGTTATACGCAGGCGGCAAAGAGTTACGAGCAAACCGTGCTGACGGCATTCGCAGATGTCGAGAAGGCGCTGGTCGCCATCGCCACCTACCGCACCCAGGCGGAGCGTTCCTGCGAACTGGTCGTCTCGAACGACCGCATCGCCACCATGACGCAGGCGCTCTACCGCAGCGGGCTGTCGGACTACCTCGACGTGATCGACGCCGAGCGGAGCCTCTACCAGTCGCAGATGGAGCTGGTGAACATCGTGGCACAGCAGTACATCAACTACGTGAACCTCTGCAAGGCACTGGGCGGCGGGTGGTAAGGCCGCCCGAATATACCCACAAATGGGGATTGCATATCCGGCCGCAAAGTCGTATCTTTGGCGCCAAAACTAAAGAGCGACAATGCGTTTATCCGAACTTAAGACCGGCGAGTCGGCCACGATCCTCAAGGTGACGGGCCACGGAGGCTTCCGCCGGCGCATCATGGAGATGGGATTCGTTCGCGGGCAGCGGGTCGAAGTACTGCTCAACGCACCCCTGAAAGACCCGATCGAATATAAAATCATGGGCTACGACATCTCGCTGCGCCGTACCGAGGCCGACATGGTCGTCGTACTCTCCGACAGCGAAGTGAACGAATACCTTGCCGGAGGACATCACCACCACCGCCATCATCCCGGGCACCGCCACGGGCATTGCGGCTGCGGAATGCCGGAACAAGCCCCCGAATACCCCGCCGCCGGGACGCCGGACGCGGACGACGACTGCGCCACGGCCGACGAGGTCATCTCGCGCCACAGCCGCACGATCGGCGTGGCGCTCGTGGGCAACCCCAACAGCGGCAAGACCTCGCTTTTCAACGCCATATCGGGCGGCCATGAACACGTGGGCAATTACAGCGGCGTGACCGTCGGCGCCAAGAGCGGGCACCGCTACTACCGCGGCTACCGCTTCGAGGTGACCGACCTGCCGGGCACCTACGCCCTTTCGGCCTATACCCCCGAGGAGCGTTACGTCCGCAGCCATATCGCCGAAAAGACGCCCGACGTCATCATCAACTCGGTCGTGGCGTCGAACCTCGAACGCAACCTTTACCTGACGACCGAGCTGATCGATATAAACCCGCGCATGGTGGTGGCTCTCAATATGTACGACGAGCTCGACTCACGCGGTTCGGAGCTCGATTACGACAACCTGGGACGGATGCTCGGCGTACCGATGGTACCCGTCGAGGCACGCAACGGCAAAGGCATCGAAGCGCTGTTGGACACCGTGATCGCCGTGTACGAGAACCAGGACGAGCGCGTACGCCACATCCACATAAACATGGGCCCTGTCATCGAGGAGGGGCTCCGGCGGCTCAAGGACGATATGAGCGACTACCGCGGCGAACTGCCCAAGGCCTTCCCGCCGCGCTACTACGCCATGAAGATGCTCGAAGGCGACAAGCAGGTCGAGGAACAGCTGCGCGGCAGCAGCCGCTACCCCGAGTGGGCGGAGATCCGCGACCGCGAAGCTAAACGCATCGCCGAAGCCCTGGGCGAGGATGTCGAGACGGCTTTCGCCAACCAGAAATACGGGTTCATTCAGGGGGCGCTCAAGGAGACCTACACCCCGGGGAAACGCGAAGAGGCCTCGGCCACGAAGCTGATCGACACCTTCGTGACGCACAAGCTGTGGGGCTTCCCGATCTTCTTTTTCCTGATGTGGCTGATGTTCTGGTGCACATTCAGCCTCGGCGCCTACCCGCAGGAGTGGATCGACACGCTCGTGGGATGGATCGGCAGCGGCGTGGACGCGCTGCTGCCCGCGGGGCCGCTGCGCGACCTCTTGGTCGACGGCATCATCGGCGGCGTGGGGGCGGTCATCGTCTTCCTGCCCAACATCATGATCCTCTACCTGTTCATCTCGTTCATGGAGGACTCGGGCTACCTGGCGCGCGCCGCGTTCATCATGGATCGCGTGATGCACCGCATCGGCCTGCACGGCAAATCGTTCATCCCGCTGATCATGGGCTTCGGCTGCAACGTCCCGGCCATCATGGCCTGCCGGACGATCGAGAGCCGAAGCAGCAGGCTGATAACCATACTCATAACCCCCTTCATGTCATGCAGTGCACGAATACCTATCTACCTCCTGCTCGCCGGGACGTTCTTCGCCGCCGACGCCAGCATGGTGATGATCGGGCTCTATGTGCTGGGAGTCGTGCTGGCCGTCGTCACGGCACGCCTGATGCGGCGCTTCATGTTCCCGGTGGACGAAACGCCCTTCGTCATGGAACTGCCGCCCTACCGCCTGCCGACATGGAAGACGACGCTCACCCACATGTGGGACAAATGCGCGCAATACCTGCGCAAGATGGGAGGCATGATCCTGATCGCTTCGATGGTCGTATGGTTCCTGAGCTATTACCCCCGCAGCGAAGAGGGCGGCACGGCGGTCCACTACGAGAACTCCTACCTCGGGCGTCTGGGGCAAAGCTGTGCGCCGATTTTCAGTCCGCTGGGGCTGAACTGGAAGGCGGGCGTGGCACTGCTGTCGGGTGTCCCGGCCAAGGAGATCGTCGTCAGCACGCTCGGCGTGCTCTATTCCGACGGCGGGGAGGCGGCAACCGCCCCCGGCGCCGGCACGACGGAGATCGTCACGGGATCGGGCGAAAAGATCGAGATCGGAAACCTGCCGGAAGGCAGCATCGCCATTATCGGCGGGGTGGACGGACAGACGGCGATCCGCATTGCGGAAAACACTGACGCACAGGTCGGCAAGGTCACGGAGCTGGCCGGCGAAGACGAGGAAACCGTGAACCTCTCCCGCAAGCTGCTGGCAAGCGGCGACTTCACGCAGGCATCGGCACTGGCTTTCCTGGTATTCATTCTCCTCTACTTCCCGTGCATTGCGACCATCGCCGCCATCGGCGCCGAGGCCGGGTGGAAATGGGCCACGGCTGCCGTGGCCTACAACACGGTGCTGGCGTGGGTCGTAGCATGGGCGGTCTACCGCCTTTTCATGTGGCTCTGACATGGGGTGGCAGGACTTTGCGGTCTGGGGTATCGGCATCGTGGTCGCAGCCGTCGTAGTGCGGCGGATGTGGTGCTTCTTCAGGGGCAGGCGGCGCGGCGGATGCGCATCGTGCGCCAGTACGCAGTGCCCGCTGAAAAAGGCACGCCGCACATAAAATCGCAGACAGGGGCAACAACTTCCGGCCGGAAACGCTATCTTTGCCCCGGAATCAAGCGCACACGCAATGCCCGGACTTTTTTACATCCTTCTTTTCTGGCTGATCGGCAATGCATTGAGCATCCTCACCGGAGGTTATGTTTCAGGTAACATCATCGGCATGATCCTGCTCTTCGCAGCCTTGTGCCTGCATTGGGTCAAAGCCGAAACGGTTCGTCCCGCAGCCCGGTTCCTGCTGGGGGCCATGGCACTCTTCTTCGTCCCCTACGGCGTAGGGCTGATGGACTCCTACCGCGTGATCCTCGACAACCTGTGGGCGATCGTAATCTCGGGCATCGCCTCGACGATCATCGTCCTGCTGGTGACGGGGCAGACGTTCCAGAGCCTGAACCGCCGCTCGCGCCTGCGCCGCATCCGGCACCTTCGTGAAACCGCCGTAAACACCCCGGACAATGATTGACAAGGCGTTCCTCTCCACCGACCTCTTCCTGCTGACGCTCACCGTGGGGCTTTACTGCCTCGGGACGGCGGTCTACCGCCGCATCCGGATGCCGCTGCTGCATCCCGTGCTGCTCACGTTCGTCGCCGTCATCGTATTCCTCCGTGCGGCGGACATCGGCTATGCCCGCTACCAGGAAGCCACGGGCATCCTCGACTTTGCCCTGGGCATGTCGGTCGTCGCACTCGGCTACCTGCTCTACGAACAGGTCGAACAACTGCGCGGAAGCCTGCTCCCGGTCGGCATCGCCACCCTTGCGGGTTGCGTGGCGGGCGTGCTGAGCGTCGTATATATCGCCATGGCGTTCGGCGCCGGACGCGAGATACTCAACTCGATAGCCCCCAAGTCGGTCACCGTGCCCATCGCCGTGTCGGTTTCGGGGCCGCTGGGCGGCATCGTCCCCGTCACGTCGGTCGTGGTGTTCTGCGTGGGGATCTTCGGCAGTATCTTCGGCGAGTGGATCCTGCGCCGCTGTGGCGTGCGGGATGCCGAAGCAAGGGGGTTTGCGCTGGGAGCCGCGGCGCACGGCATCGGTACGGCGCGCGCCATCGAGATGGGAGCCGTCGAAGGAGCCCTGAGCGGACTGGCGATGGCCCTGATGGGATTGGCTACGGCGCTGCTGATGCCGCTGATGGAGCGGTATCTGTATTAGCAGTAAGCCCTGCGGCAGGCGGACGGGCATATATCGGGCTTATAAAAGTCGCATCAAAGTTTTTTAAATTCTATAATAAATACTACTTTTGCACAATTGCTGGCAATTCGCACAAAAGTAGGTTAATATGGAGTGGTTACACACCTTGTTCTTCGGCAGCGGCATCGCCCATGCCGTGCTGACCTTCGCATTGGTCATCACCATCGGCATTTTGCTCGGAAAAGTCAAAATCGGCGGCATCTCGCTCGGAATCACATGGATTCTGTTCGTAGGTATCGTCCTGAGTCATTTCGGAATGACGGTGGACGGCGAGGTCAGGCACTTCGTGCAGGAATTCGGGCTGATTCTGTTCGTCTTCTCGATCGGTCTGCAAGTCGGACCGGGATTTTTCGCATCGTTCAAGCACGGCGGCATGACGCTGGTCATGTGTGCCGTAGCGATCGTACTGCTGGGCGTGGCGACGGCCTATGTAGTTCATCTGGCGACGGGCACGCCGATTCCGACGATGGTCGGCATCCTTTCGGGCGCAGTGACCAACACCCCCGGACTGGGTGCCGCGCAGCAGGCTTACACCGATGCGTTGGGAATCGAAGACCCCACGATCGCGCTGGGATACGCCGTGGCTTATCCGCTCGGCGTCGTGGGCATCATATTCACGATGATCTTCATCCGCTACGCCCTGCGCGTGAAGTTCGAAAAGGAGGACGAGGGGCTGGCGGCGCTGAGCCGTGAACACAAGCTCGCCGACAAGGTTTCGGTCGAATTCACCAACAAGACGCTCGACGGCCGCACGGTGGCCTATGTCCGCGACCTGATCAACCGTCAGTTCGTCATATCGCGCATCCTGCGTCCCGACGGAACGATCTCGATGGCCGATGCGGAGAGCGTGATACATATCGGCGACCGGCTGTGGCTGATCTCGCAGGCCGAGGACATCGAGGCGATCGTGGCCTTCTTCGGCCGCCGCGTGGAGATGACCGACGAGCAGTGGGGCAACAATACGCCCAATGCCGAGCTGGTGTCGCGCCGCATCCTGATTACGAAATCGTCGCTCAACGGCAAGAAATTCTCCGACCTGCGCCTGCGCACGAAATACGGCATCACCATCACGCGCGTAAACCGCGCGGGCGTCGATCTGATCCCCTATCAGGGCTTGGAACTGCAGGTCGGCGACCGTGTGATGGTCGTAGGGCCCGCGAAAGCCGTGGCGCAGGTGGCCGACGTATTGGGCAACTCGCTCAAGAAGCTGAACCAGCCTAATTTGGTGACGATCTTCGTAGGTATCGCTTTAGGTGTGCTGCTGGGGTCAATTCCGCTGCTCAACGTACCCCAGCCCGTGAAGCTCGGACTGGCAGGAGGCCCGCTGATCGTGGCCATCCTGATCGGACGCTTCGGCACGCATTTCCACCTGGTCACCTACACTACGATGAGCGCCAACCTGATGCTGCGCGAAATCGGCATCGCGCTGTTCCTCGCGGCGGTGGGCATCGGCGCGGGCGACGGATTCATCGACGCCATCGTCGACGGCGGTTACCGCTGGATCGGATACGGCGTCGCCATCACCGTCCTGCCGCTGATAATCGTCGCGCTGGTAGCGCGGCTGTGGCTCAAGATGAACTACTACACGCTGATGGGACTTATCGCCGGATCGACGACCGATCCCCCGGCGCTGGCCTACGCCAATGCGACGGCAGGCAACGACATGCCGGCCGTGGGGTATTCGACGGTCTATCCCGTAGTGATGTTCCTGCGCGTGCTGACGGCGCAGATATTCATCCTCTTCTCGCTGTAAGCGGGACGGTTCGTAAAAAATGTTACGAACTGTTACCCGTCCCGCATGTCGCTCAAAAGCAGTTTGGGGCGAGAAATGAAGCGGCGGAGAGAGTCGGATGGCAGATAAAATTCAACGATGGCTTTTAAATTTTAATCGGAATACCTATCTTTGCTGCTGGCAAAAATCCAAACACCCTTATACTATGGCAAAAGCAGTCAACATCGCCCGTTCCCATCGGTTGGACGGCATCGGAGAGTACTATTTTTCGCGCCGTCTGCGCGAGATCGCCGAAATCGAAGCGGCAACGGGCCGTCAGATCGTGAAACTCGCTATGGGCAGCCCCGACCTGCCCCCGCACCAGTCGGTCATCGACCGCCTCGCAAAGGAGGCACAGCGCCCCGACGTACACAAATACATGTCTTACAAGGGAGAACCCATCCTGCGCAAGGCTTTTGCGGACTGGTATAAGAAATGGTACCGCACGGAACTGGACTACAACAACGAAGTACTGCCCCTGATCGGCTCGAAGGAGGGCATCATGCACATATGCATGACGTTCCTCAATAAGGGCGACAAGGTGCTCGTGCCCAATCCCGGCTACCCCACCTACTCGGCTGCCGTGCGCCTCTCGGGCGGCGAGATGGTTCCCTATGCGCTGAACAAGCAGACCGGCTTCTACCCCGACTTCGAGGCGATCGAGAAGGCTGGATTGGACGGCGTGAAGATGATGCTGGTCAACTACCCCAACATGCCGACGGGCCAGACCCCGACGATGGAGCTGTTCCAGAAAATCGTGGATTTCGGCGCCCGGCACAACATCCTGATCGTGCACGACAACCCGTACAGTTTCATCCGCAATGCCGCCGCCCCGATCTCGATCATGGAGGCCGAGGGCGCACGCGACGTCGCACTGGAGATGAACTCGCTGTCGAAAGGCCACTCGATGGCCGGCTGGCGCGTGGGCGTCGTCGTGGGCAAGAAGGAGTGGATCGACTCGATCCTGACGTTCAAGTCGAACATGGACTCGGGCATGTTCTACCCGATCCAGGCGGCGGCCGACACGGCGCTGGCTTTGGGCGAAGAGTGGTTCAAGGAGCTGAACGACATCTATTACGGCCGCGAGAAGCAGGCCTATGCGCTGCTCGACGCGCTGGGATGCAAATACCGCGAGCACCAGGCCGGCCTGTTCGTATGGGCCGAGCTGCCCGAATCGTACGAGGGCGACAGCTTTGCGTTCTCGGACGAGGTGATGGACAAATGCGACGTGTTCCTGACCCCGGGCGGCATCTTCGGCTCGGAGGGCAACCGTTACATCCGCATCACCCTCTGCTGCCCCGAGGAATTGCTGAAAAAAGCTACGGACAATATCATCGCCAAGTTCGGGAAATAACACCCGGGCAATACGGAATAAGGCGCTCCCCTCGCGGACATCGGTTCCCGAGGGGAGTTTTTTTCAGGCAGCTTTCCGGCGAAGAGGGGCCCCCGGCGTAAAGCGCGATCCCGCAGCGGGAAGAAGCTGCAACCGACGACTCTTGAAAAGAGGGGACGGAGCCCTGTCCCCCGAAACCCGAAACAGACGCATATGGAGATAAAATCACTGGAAAATACATGTTTCGGCACGCTGTTCGAGGCATTCGGCCAGGCATTCGCCGATTACGAAGTCCAACTGGACGAAACGCAGCTCCGGCGCATGCTGCGAAGGCGCGGTTTCGATCCCCGCCTGTCGTTCGCCACGTTCGACGGGGAGCGGATCGCCGCGTTCACCCTGAACGGGACAGGGAATTTCAACGGTCTGCCGACGGCCTACGACACCGGCACGGGAACCCTCGAAGCCTATCGCGGGCAGGGGCTCGCCGCAAAGGTCTTCGAACACTCCATTCCCTATTTGCGGGAGGCCGGAATCCGGCAATACCTGCTGGAAGTCCTGCAACACAACACAAAGGCGGTATCGGTCTACCGGAAGCTCGGGTTCGAAACGGCGCGTGAATTCAATTATTCCATACAACAGGACGCGCAGGTGCACCTCGGCGCGAAAATCCCGGACATTGCCTGTACGGTAACGCCCGTCGATGTGGGACGGTTCGCCCCCGACCCGCAGTTCTGGGATTTCATGCCCTCCTGGCAGAACAGCCCCGAGGCCATAAGGCGGGCTGCGGGGGACTTCGCCGGGCTGAGCGCCCGCGCAGAGGGGACACAGGTGGGATACTGCATCTTCGAACCCGTCTCGGGCGACATTGCCCTGATCGCTGTCGACAAGCGGTACAGGCGGCGGGGGATCGCCACCTCGCTGCTGCGGGAAGCGCTCCGGCTCAACAAGGCGGATTCGGTCAAGGCCATAAACACCGAGGCCGGCTGCGAATCGTTAACGGCGTTCCTGGAGGCGGCGAACATCGCCGTGACGGGGCGGCAGTTCGAAATGGTGAAAAAAATATAAGGGGGGGGCAAGGACAAAGCCCTCCGCACAGGGAGGGCTTTGCTCATGTACACGCGGGCGGTATGCCTACTCCTCCACGATGCGGATCGAGAGGATCAGGTCGCCGGGACGGATGTCGTCGATGACGTCCAGCCCTTCGACCACCCGGCCGAAGCAGGTGTGGCGGCCGTCGAGGTGCTGCGTCGACTCGCGGGCGCAGCAGATAAAAAATTGCGAGCCGCCCGTGTCCTTTCCGGCATGGGCCATCGAGAGCACGCCCCGGTCGTGGTACTGGCGCGGCGCCGAGGTCTCGCATTTGATCTTGTACCCGGGGCCGCCCGTGCCGTCGCCCCGCGGGCAGCCGCCCTGGATGACGAAGCCCGGGATCACCCGGTGGAAGGTCAGCCCGTCGTAGAAATTGTGGTTGGCCAGCTCGACGAAGTTCGCCACCGTACCGGGGGTCTCCTCCGTATAGAGTTCGGCCTTCATGTCGCCTTTCTCGGTCGAAATAATTGCATATTGTGCCATATCGAAACAGGTTTTTAAGGTTCGAGGACTTTGATTTCAGCGGCCGCGGCCTTCACCCGTCCGCGCAGGGCATCGAGGTCGTCGCCCAGCGGCGCATAGCCCACGACGATGCCCATACGGCGGTTGACGCGCGCCGAAGGTTTGCCGAAGATCCGCACGTCGGTACGGGGATCGGAAGCCAGCGCCCGGTCGATCCCCTCGTAACGCGGCGCCACGGGGCTTGCCAGGGGCGAGAGCACCACGGCCGTGGCGCCCAGGCGTTCGAAAGTCACCGCGGGGATCGGCAGCCCCAGCACGGCGCGCAGGTGCAGTTCGAACTCATTGAGGTTCTGCGTCCCGGCCAGCGTCACCATGCCCGTATCGTGCGGGCGCGGCGAAAGTTCGGAGAAATAGACCCCGTTTTCGTGGCTCAGGAAGAATTCCACGCCCCACAGCCCGGCACCGGTCAGGGCTTCGGTGACGGCGGCCGCCATGCGCTGCGCCTGGGCAAGGTGTTCCGGTGCCACGTAGGGAGACTGGAAACTCTCGCGGTAGTCGCCGCCCTTCTGCACATGGCCGATCGGCGGGCAAAAGAGCGTCGGGCCATCCTTCTGCGTGACGGTCAGCAGCGTGATTTCGCTGTCGAAGCGGATGAATTCCTCGATGATCAGCTCGCGGATATCGCCGCGCGACCCTTCGCAGCCGTAGTGCCAGGCCCTCTCCAGTTCGCCGGCATTCCTGACGAGCGACTGTCCCTTGCCCGAGGAGGACATCAGCGGCTTGACCACGCACGGGAACCCGATCCGGGCGGCAGCCTCCTCCAGTTCGGCGAGCGACGTGGCGTAGAAATAACGGGCGGTCTTCAGCCCCAGCTCCCGGGCGGCAAGGTCGCGGATGGCCTTGCGGTTCATCGTGAAATTGACGGCGCGGGCGCTCGGCACGACCTGGATGCCCTCGCGTTCGAAGTCGTAGAGGCGTTCGGTGCGGATCGCCTCGATCTCGGGGACGATGACGTCGGGGCGCTGCCGGGCCACGGCGGCGGCGAGCGCATCGCCGTCGAGCATCGGGAACACCTCGCAGGCGTCGGCCACCTGCATGGCAGGGGCGCCTGCATAGGAATCGCACGCCACGACGGTCTGTCCCAGCCGCTGCGCCGCGATTACGAACTCCTTGCCCAGTTCGCCCGAACCGAGCAGCATGATCTTTTTAGCCATATGTCTGTATTTTTCAGTGGCACAAAGATATGTTTTTTGCCCTGAATTTCGTACCTTACCGCATTAAAACTTACCTCGACGGCCATGAAAAAACAGATCCTCCGGCTGAGCCTCGGCATGGCGTGGTGCCTGTCGGCACTCGTCCCCGTGCATGCGCCTGCGGCGGGAGCCTCCGCTACGGCGGATCACGCAGCGCGGCGGGACACCCGAACCTCTGCGGCGCAAACACGCCCCTCCCCGGCCGATACGCTGCACGTCGTCTTTTTCACCGACATACATGTCTCGCCGGGCAATGCACAGGACTCGCTCTTCCGCGTGGCCATAGCCGAAGCCAACGCGTCGGATGCCGAACTGGTCATCTTCGGCGGGGATCTCACCAACACGGGCAGCGACGAGGAACTGGAGCACGTGTACGGGCTGATGTCGCAGCTCGAAAAACCGTGGTTCACCGTCATGGGCAACCATGAAACGACCTGGTCGGAGAGCGGATGCACGACGTTCCGCCGCATATTCGGCCATGACGGGCGCGTCGCGCACCGTGCGGGAGGCTACCTTTTCCTGGGCTACAACTGCGGGCCCTACATGAAAATGGCCGACGGCGTCGTGCGCACCGAAGACCTCGCATGGCTCGGAGCGCAGGCCGCGGGGGCCCGTCCCGGCGAACGTATCGTAAGCCTCTGCCACTACCCGCTCAACAAAGACCTCACCAACAGGCAGGAGGTGGTCGCAACGCTCAAACGGCTGGGCATCACCGCCTCGCTCTACGGGCACTACCACCGGCTCGACCTGCGCAATTTCGACGGCATCGCGGGCATACCCGGCCGGGCACTGGCCGGCAGGCCGGGCGAGGCGCCGGGATATACCCTGCTCGATTTCTTCGCCGACTCGGTGCGCATCCGCGAAAAGCCGCTCGGACATGCCGCACGCACCCGCCATACGGTATGCCTGGAGGGGGATCCGCAGATACTCGCCCTGCCCTGCGACCCGCCGCCCGCCGCACCCGACTACGAAGGCCGCATGGAATACGTCCTGCAGGACAGCGCCATGGTACTGACGGGTGCGGGATGCTGCGGCGACATGCTTTACTACGGCAATTCACAGGGCGTATTGCGGGCGTACGACACACGCTGGGGGCGCGAAGTGTGGCGGCACAGGTTTCCCGACGCGCTCTACACCACCCCGCTCTGCACGGACGGGCTCGTGATCGTCGGCGCCGCCTCGGGCGGGATATGGGCCTTCGACGCCCGGACAGGCCGCCGAAGGTGGCACCTGCCGACCGCCACGGCCGTCGTCGGCGACGGGCTCGTCGACCGCAGCTCGCTCTACATCGGGCTGGGCGTCGGCTCCGTCGGCCGCATAGACCTGCGCAGCGGCAAACTGCTCTGGCGTTACGACTACGGACAGGGACAGGCGCAGGGGCGCCCGACGCTCGCGGACGGAAAACTGGTATTCGGGGCGTGGGACAGGCACCTTTATTGCCTCGACGCCGCGACGGGCAGATGCCTCTGGAAATGGAACAACGGCCACCCCGGCGTGTTCCTCTCCCCGGGGCATGTCGTGCCCCGCATCGCCGGCGGCAAGGTCTTCATCGTAGCGCCCGACCGGGCCGTGACCTGCCTCGACCTGGCTACCGGACGGCAGCTATGGCGCGACAACAGCCGCAAAGCGCGCGAAACGACGGGCCTCGGCGGCGACGGACGGCAATTCTATTACAAGACGATGGACGGCGAGCTGGCGGCCGTGGACACCTCGGCGGACGCCTACCGCGAAACATGGTGCACCGATCTGGGATGGGGATACGAATACAACTCCTGCCCGGCCTGTGTGCGCGACGGTGTGGTCTATGTCGCCGGGAGGCTCGGGCAGGTTGCCGCCGTGCGCGAAGACGGCACGCTGCTGTGGAGTGTGAAATGCTGCAATTCGGCAGGAAACGATTTCCGGCAGGCACCCGACGGGTCGCTGTGGGTTACCTTCGCCGAAGGCAAGCTCTTCCGGATTCCCTGACGGCAAATAAAAATCATTTTCAGGAAAAGAAAGTATATTTATATTGCAACTCACAAAAAAACGCCCGGTTTGATTGTTTTTTTAGCAAAAAAAGCTAATTTTATATTGCAATTTTAAATTAATCGTCATGAACCAGGGAGTTGGCAACAAGATCTTAGAAACATTACCCCAAAGGATCGACAAGCATTATGCTCTAATGGGAAAACGGTCGCCATTCTTCCAAGCTCACTAAACAATATCATACCTGCTACAAACAAAGAGCTTGCTGCCGAAATTGTCGACCATGGCGGATTGCTGATTACCGAATATTATAATGCAGCCAAATCCAAAATGGAATTAAGCAGCAGGTATCAGGAGCGCGACAGATTACAGGCGCTTTTTAGTGATTGCGTAGTTTTAACCGCAAGTTACTCGAAAACAGATACGGAAAAGGACAGCGGTTCGAGATTGGCTATGGAATACGCATTAAAATATTCTATCCCAAGAGCTGTAATTTATGATTCGAATTCAGACATGAACAATCCGATGTATAATTTAAACAGGCAGTTGATTCAGGAAGAAAGGGAAATCACAATAATAAACAGGAACAATTTGATTTCGTCGATAACAAAAATAATATCAGACAAGAAAAAGCACCAACCTACTTTATTTGATTCTTTATAAAATAGTGCCAACAGTAAATATTCATCATCGAGATATAGAGAACAAAAACAACGCATCTGATTAAAAATAAACCAGATGCGTTTTACATTCGTGGAGGTGGCGGGAGTCGAACCCGCGTCCAAACAGGGAACCCGAAAGCTTTCTACACGCTTAGCCGCCGTTTGATCCTTCTACCCGGGCCTGGCAGGCGGCAACCGAACCCGAGTCCCAGTCCCTGAATTTCGCACACCGGCCGGGACGCTCCGGTGCACTATCCCTGAATTGATGATACCCCATATGGAAAGCGGTTAAAGGGCGGAACCACTCCCCGGGATACTCGTCGCCAAGCCGCCTTGGGCCCGGCGATTAAGCTAATTTTCCTTGAAAATTATGCAGCGAGTGCATAGCTGTTATTGCCATTTGAATCTTGAGCGTCGGGATTTACGAGCCGCCACACAGCGCTCGGCGTGCTTACAATCAAATTCTGCCTGCTGTCAAAACCGGGCACCCCCAGAATTTCGCGGGACAAAGCCTCATGAAAACAGTGCAAAAATAATACTTTTTTTCCAAATACCGCTCCTCGGGCAGGAAATACATCGGGGATTGGCAGATTTTCCGGAAACAGGGCAGGAACGGACGCGGCCACCGCGGTAACCCTGCCCGGCACAGGTTTCCCTGCCGGGCTGCCACAGCGCCGCCGTTGTTTCGCGGCGGGCGATCCCCCGGAAAACGGCGGACACGTTCCTATCGGCGAAGCCCGTAACGCGCGGCGCGGTTATCCCCCCGCCAGCAAAGTCCCCAATACGCGGCGGATATGCTCCCCGCTCAGCGGCTTGGCGACATATTCGTTGGCTCCGGCAGCGAGGGCTTTCTGCCGGTCACGGTCGTAGGCGAATGCCGTGACCGCGACGATCGGCACGACGGGATCGAACGCGCGGATCCGCCGCGTAGCCTCGAGCCCGTCCATCACGGGCATCTTGATGTCCATCAGGATGGCCGCAGGTTTCATTTCCCGGCATATCCGCACCGCCTCCTCGCCATTGACGGCCCGTACGATGTCGAACTCCTTGCGGAACATCAGCGACACCAACAGGAAATTGCTGTCGGTATCCTCGGCCACGAGCAGCAACGGGAGTTTCCCGTCCTGACGGGAAACGGGATGCGGAGCCTCAGCCACAACGGACGGTTCGTCGTCCGGCCCGGCATTGCATGCCACGGCAGGTATGGTGAACCAGAAACGGGAGCCCCGGCCTTCCTCCGACTCGACGCCGATATGCCCGCCCATCTGCTCGACGATGCTCTTCGAGATCGAAAGCCCCAGCCCGGTGCCCTGCGCAAAGCTGTTGAGCTTGACGAAGCGGTCGAAAACAGTGCGCAGATGCTCTTCGGAGATACCCTTCCCCGTATCCTCGACATAGAACAGCAAGTCCCCGGCCTCCCTGCGGTAGCCCAGCGTGATGGAGCCTTGCTCGGTGAATTTCACCGCATTGTTGATAAAATTGGTGATGACCTGCAACAGCCGGTTCTTGTCCCCGACGATGCGGCATTGCGCCTCATGATCGCCGAAAAGCAATTCGACGGGCTTGTCCTGCACCTTGAGGCGCAGCGAACGCACCGCCTCCTCGCACATGCGGTTGACGTCGAGCATGCCGTAATTGAACTCGAACGTTCCGGCCTCGATCTTCGAAAGGTCGAGGATATCGGATATCAATTTGAGCAACAGGTCGTTATTCTCCTCGACGACCTGCATGTACTCGCGGCGCTCCGCGATATCGTCGGTTTCGGCCAGCAGGTTCGAGAATCCCACGATGGCATTGAGCGGCGTACGTATCTCGTGGCTCATATTGGCCAGGAAGGCCGATTTCAGGCGGTCGCTGACCTCGGCCTTGTTCTTGGCTTCGATCAGGCTCTTCTCCGTCTGCTTGAGTTCCGTGACATCGAAATTGACGCATACCATTTCGATCTTCGAGGGGTCGGTATTCAGCGGGTTGCGCACCACATTGACGCGCGTCCACCCGCTCTTGCCGTCGCGGAGCCCGACCCGCAGGTCGAGCGTGAAGCCGTTCGACTCGTTGGCCTTGACCCGCCCGATTTCCCGGAATATGGCCTCCCGGTCTTCGGGATTGACATGGTTGTAGACGCCGATCACCTGCGTCATGGGGGTGTCGCTCTCCTCGCCCAGGTTGCGGTACCATTGCGGCACGGCATACCCGTCGCGGGTCACCAGGTCGAAGCGGGCGTACCCCACCTTGCCGAAGCGGCTCACCAGCGAGAACGAACTTTCGAACTCCTCCAGTCTGTGGTGGGCTTCGTTGATCTCGGTGTTGTCGATATTCAGCACCAGGAAGTTGACCAGTTCGCCGTACATGTCGTACAGCATGGTCACCTTGGTATATATCTGCACGCTGCCTTTCTTGCGGGAGGGATAGTAGCCGCCCAGCCGGTCGAAAGGATAATCAAGCCTGAAGGACTGCTCCTGCCCGTTGCGCACGTTGCGGCGGATCTCCTCGGGCACGATCGGGTTCTCGAAAAAATTGATCCCCAGCACATCCTCCTTCGCCGCGATGCCGAAGATGTCGAGGTTTTTGGTGTTGATGTCGACCAGGCAGCCCTCTTTGTCATAAAGCTCCACCCCGACCTGGACGTTGTCGAAAATATTGCGCAGCATTTTTTCGCTGTTGAACAACGCCTCGTGGGCATTGCGCATTTCCGTAGTGTCGGAAAAGAGGCTGATGACCTCGTCCGACCGGGTCGTATAGAGGATGGAATGTATCCAGCGTTTCGAGATCTCGTAAAAGGAGTCGCGCTCGATAAATCCGTCGCTGCGGAGCACCTCCGTAAAAGTTTTCAGATATTGCTCCATATCCAGTCCCAGTTCGGAGATACGCCTGCCGATATAGGTTTCGCGCGCAGTCCCCATGATCTTGTCGGCGGTGTAGTTGGCATCCAGCACCAGCAGGTCGACGGGTTTCCCCTGCTCGTCACGGATGACCCGCAGCTGGGCATACCCCAGGGGCATGTGGTGGTAGAGGCTCTGGAGGTACTTGCGTTCGGACTGCGCCTCGCGCTCGGAGCGCTGCAATTCGATACAGAGGCTGATGATATTGATCAGCGACGAAAACCACTGGAAATCCTCGCCCGTCCATCTCCGGGGCCGGTTCACGATGTCGATGCCGGCATATCCCCACACCTTGTCGCGCGAGAGGAGCGGCACGGCGATCAGCGACTTGATGTCCTGCATGGCCAGCACCTCGCGCTCGCGGAAAGCCTCGTCGGGCAATTCGTCGAGCGAAGAGATGATTACGGGCTGGCCGTTGGCGATGCGCTGCGTCCACCAGGGCACCTCGTCCATCGAAATACCGCTTACCAGCTCCTGTTCCCCGGCGACATTCTCGGCCGTGACTTCGTAGGTGCAATTATATAAACGGTGTTCGGGGTCGGATTCGATGATATAGGCCCTTCCGCCATCGAACATGGTCAGCACGTCGGCCAGGATTTTGTTCACCACGGCATCCAGGTCGTCGACCTTGAGCAGCGAAAGCAGCGTTTGCGAAATGCTGTTAAGACGGAACAGCAGGTCGTTGATCCGTTGTTTTTCCTCCGACCTGACCACTTCGGACGGCGGGTCGACCACCCGGAAATAGCCCGTCAGCAGCATTCCCCCGTCGTCGGCGACCTCTTCGCGCAACAGTTTCCAGTAGCACCATATCTCTCCCTCTGCCCCTTGCAGCGGATAGAGGCGTTCGGCGCCGCCCCGCACCCCGATCGAGGCGAGGGCGTATTCCCGGTAGGCCGGAGTTATCATCTTCCCGAACTCTTCGTAGGTCACTTCGCACGAGCAAACTCCCAGCAGGTCGCGGAGCCCTTCCGAAATATGGAACACGCGGCGGTTACGGTCGGCTTGCCACCAACCTATCTTGGCATCCCGCATAATCTCCCGCAGGATCTCATTTTCTTTCATTCACAGATTTTTTGCTTACCAACAGACCGAGGCGTCACGGCCTATCGTGCAAATTTAAGCACCCTCGGGCGGAAATGCAAATTATACGGTTGTTTTTGCGCAACCCAAAGGGCTTTTTTGTTATATATTTCCGGTCGAGAAGGATCAAAATATCCCTTCAGAAGCAGTTTTGGCGGTTTTTTTCGCCGTGCCGACATCCCCGTACGGATATTTTGACTATCTTTGGAAAATAATTCCAGCGACCAGAACCTATGAGCGAAAAATATGTCGTAAGGCTGAAAAACGCAGCCATCTACCATGCGGACAACCCGTTCGGCAGCACCTCGGCCGAGAAGCTGATGCGCCGGGGAGAGATGGTGCTGTCGGATGTGAACCTGTGTGTGGCTCCGGGCGAATTCGTTTACCTGATCGGACGCGTCGGCAGCGGCAAGAGCACCCTGCTCAAAACCCTCTACGCCGAGGTGCAGCTTCTCTCCGGCGAAGGACGCGTGGCAGGCTACGACCTGCGCAGACTCAGGCGCCGCGACATCCCCTACCTCCGCCGCCGGATCGGCATCGTATTTCAGGACTACCAGCTGCTGACCGACCGCAACGTCTTCATGAACCTCTATTACGTAATGAAAGCCACGGGATGGAAGCGCGAAGACCAGATCCGGGAGCGGATCGACCAGGTGCTCAAGCTCGTAGACCTCGAGGCCAAAAGCTACAAAATGCCGTTCGAACTCTCGGGGGGCGAGCAGCAGCGGCTGGTCATCGCACGCGCCCTGCTGAACGACCCGCAGGTGCTGCTGGCCGACGAGCCCACCGGCAACCTCGACCCCGTGACGGCCGAAGGCATCATGCGGCTCTTCCAGGAGATTGCCGGCCGCGGCTGTGCCGTGGTCATGTCCACGCACAACACCGCACTGATCGAGAACTACCCCGCCCGCGCCATACTCTTCGCGCAGGGTAAAATCCGCGAGGTAGACCTCAAAGCCGAACTCGGATAACAGACCGTAAACCCCACGCTGCCGCATCCCGCCCGGGGTATGTTGCGGCACACCCTGCGGGGATGCCTCCGAAACGTCCTGCAACCGCAAAAAATCGGCTGGCAGAAGCCAGACGGCTATTGTTTATTCGGGATATATTTCGTATATTTGTACGATATTTTAAAGACGACAGATGAGTACCGAATTAGAAAACGTAAAAAAGCAAGAAGAAGAATATTCCGCTTCGAATATCCAGGTTCTCGAAGGGCTTGAGGCGGTGCGCAAGCGCCCCGCCATGTATATCGGCGACATAGGCGAGAAGGGCCTGCACCATCTGGTCTACGAGGTGGTCGACAACTCGATCGACGAGGCGCTGGCGGGCTATTGCACCGACATCGACGTGACGATCAACGAGGACAACTCCATCACCGTACGCGACAACGGCCGCGGCATCCCGACCGACTACCACGAAAAGGAGGGCAAATCGGCACTCGAAGTCGTGCTTACGGTTCTCCATGCGGGCGGTAAGTTCGACAAGGGCAGCTACAAGGTCTCGGGCGGCCTGCACGGCGTGGGCGTATCGTGCGTGAACGCACTTTCGACGCTGCTGATCGCCGAGATCCGCAGCCGCGACGGGAAAATATACCGCCAGACGTACAGCAAGGGCGCTCCCACCTCGCAGGTCGAGGTCATCGGCGAATGCTCCGACCGCGGCACCACCATCACGTTCAAACCCGACGAGAGCATCTTCACGCTCACGACGGAATACAAATACGACATCCTGGCCAACCGCCTGCGCGAACTGGCGTTCCTGAACAAGGGCATCCGCCTGAACCTCTACGACAAGCGCAGAGACGACGAAGGCAATACCCGCGAAGACCACTTCTATTCGGAAGAGGGCCTCAAGGAGTTCGTCCAGTACCTCGACGCCACGCGCGGCACGCCGATCATCGACCAGATCATCTACCTCGATACCGAAAAGAACGGCGTCCCGGTCGAGGTGGCCATGCAGTACAACGACTCGTTCTCGGAGAACGTGCACTCCTATGTAAATAACATCAACACCATCGAGGGCGGTACGCACCTGACGGGCTTCCGCCGCGCGCTGACCCGTACGCTCAAGAAATACGCCGAGGATTCGGGTATGCTCGCCAAACTGAAGTTCGACATCAACGGCGACGACTTCCGCGAGGGGCTCACGGCCGTGGTTTCGGTGAAGGTGCAGGAGCCGCAGTTCGAAGGCCAGACCAAGACCAAACTGGGCAACGACGAGGTCTCGGCCGCCGTAGACCAGGCGATGTCCGCCGCCCTGGGCCACTACCTGGAGGAGAACCCCAAGGATGCCAAGGCCATCGTGCAGAAAGTCATCCTGGCTGCGACGGCGCGCCACGCGGCACGCCACGCCCGTGAAATGGTGCAGCGCAAGACCGTACTTTCGGGAGCCGGGCTCCCCGGCAAACTCGCCGACTGTTCGAGCCGCGACCGTTCGATCGCTGAAATCTTCTTCGTCGAGGGTGACTCGGCAGGCGGCACGGCCAAATCGGGCCGCGACCGTAATTTCCAGGCCATCATGCCGCTGCGCGGTAAGATCCTGAACATCGAAAAGGCGCAGGAGCACCGCATGTGGGAGAACGAGGAGATCAAGAACATGTTCACGGCGCTGGGTGTGACGATCGGCACCGAGGAGGACAGCAAGGCGCTCAACCTGGAGAAACTCCGCTACGACAAGATCATCATCATGACCGATGCCGACGTCGACGGCAGCCACATCGCGACGCTGATGCTGACGTTCTTCTTCCGCAAGATGAAGGAGCTGATCGAGAACGGCCACGTCTACATCGCCACCCCGCCCCTCTACCTCGTGAAGAAAGGCAAGCAGGAGCGCTATTGCTGGACGGAGAAGGAACGCGACACCATCACCGCCGAATTCGGCAAGGGGGCGCACGTGCAGCGTTACAAAGGTCTCGGCGAGATGAACGCCCACCAGCTGTGGGAAACGACGATGAACCCCGACACGCGCATCCTGCGCCAGGTGAACATCGAAAACGCTGCCGAGGCAGACCGCATCTTCTCGATGCTGATGGGTGACGAAGTGCCGCCCCGACGCGAATTCATCGAGAAAAACGCGCATTACGCAAATATCGACGCATAATGAAAAGGAAAAGGATTGCCCTTGCGAAAGGTGCGATCCTTTTCTTTATATAACCGATATTACAGACTGACACTATGAAAGTTACCGTAATCGGAGTCGCCGGAGGAACCGGCTCGGGAAAGTCCACGCTCGTCAAACGCCTGCAAGAGGCCTTCGTAGGCGACGACGTCGTGACGCTCTGCCACGACTACTATTACAAGGCGCACCCCGAGCTGACCTACGAGGAACGCACGAAACTCAATTACGACCATCCGCAGGCGTTCGACACGCAGATGCTGGTCGACCACATCAAGGCGCTGAAGGACAACGTCCCCATCGAGCACCCGGTCTACTCGTTCGTCGACCACGACCGTACGGCGGAAACCGTGTGCGTGAAGCCTTCGAAGGTAATCATCGTCGACGGCATCCTGATCTTCGAAAACAAGGAGCTGCGCGACATGATGGACATCAAGGTCTATGTGGACACGGACGCCGACATACGCCTGGCGCGCCGTATCCTGCGCGACGTCTGCGAGCGCGGGCGTACGATGCAGTCGGTCATCACGCAATACACCTCGACCGTGAAGCCCATGCACGACGAGTTCGTCGAACCCTCGAAGCGCTACGCCGATGTCATCATCCCCGAGGGCGGTTTCAACTCGGTGGCCGTAGCGATGCTGATCCAGAACATCAGTTCGCTGATCCAGAGCAACAAATAGGAGGCGCAACCCGTCCGAATGAGCGAGTCCCGGATCTCTTTTCGAGAGATCCGGGACTCGTTTTATCTGCCCGACGGTCTGTTCGCAGACCACATGCCGGAACGGAGCGGCCGGCCGCAGGTCATAACCACGGCCCCCGTCAGGGATTCAAAAATTCAGAGATGGCTCCAGTATACAAATTGCCGAAATTATTGGCATTGTAGACGCCGACATTCGTATAGTAAGGCATGGTACGGCAAATATCACGATACAGTTCATATATTGAAATTGACGCCGGCGAGGAAACCAGTTCATAAAATGTGTCCGTAAAACTGTTGGAGAGAGGTATTTTCCCGCCTGCATCGGTTCGGATGCCGCCTTTGGAGGTCTCACCGTCGGCAGCCGCAAAGCAGAGCATTCCCGGAATCTTCGTCTCCTCGCAGGCCCTGCCCACAACCCCGCCGTAATCGGTTTCCAGTACGAGCAGGAGCTTCCGGAAAGTTTGTCGCGCACTCAATGCCTTGAAAAAGTCAGCCACTTCGAAAGCGTGAAGCGTCTCGTCGAGCCACTTCGGCCCTTCCGGAGTACCCCTGCCCGCCCAATAGATGAACAGGTTGTCATACACACCCGGCCGAAATGAAGTTCCCGAGGTCAGGGTTTCCAACAACCCGGAGAGTCCGACTTCCGAGAGTTTATAATCCACTATCACGTTTTCATACAGATTCCCCTCCCCCTCCGGCGGCAGGATGCGCCCCGGTGTCGGGTTTATCGAATGACGGGCGATGTCGTCCTCGGAAACGAGCAGGATATGGTCGTCGTCCAGGCCGTTGCTTTTCAGCATCTGATACATGAGATACGCCCCGGCCTGATGGCGGTAGTTCTCCCAGCCCGACGAGGCGGCAACAATCAGCGCATAAGACTCTTCTCTGGGCGGATACGAACGCTGGCTATTTTTGTCGAAATCCTGCAAGCTGCCGAAGTCTATCGTCACCGGAGCGGCCGCTCCGGCCTGAACCGTCACGGCGGCGTGCGCAGGGGCTGGGGCTCCGCTCAATTCGACGGAAAAGCTGCCGCCGGCATAATCCGGCGTCACGGCACACCACTCCTGGTCGCTCCGCACCTCCCAGGATTTCTGATTGGTCTCCACCTCGAAAGAATAGGTTCCGGAGGTGGAAAAAAACCTCGTCTCAGCAGGATTCAATGAAAGCAAGGGGGGGGGCGTTTCGGATTTCTTTTTCGAACATCCTGCCAAAAGCAGGCCTGTCAATGCCGCAAGAACAAAAGGTCGGAACAGTCGCATAAAAATCAATTTTAATAATAGGTTAACACTCGGTTTTTTCACCGGACGGCTCTTCCAGACACTACTTCAAGCGCCACTTTATCATATACCGGTTATCTTTTTGATTTCATTGAGTTTGTTGAGTGCTTCGATAGGTGTCAGCGAATTGATGTCCAGCCCCTTGATCTGGTCGCGGATCTGTACCAGCACCGGGTCGTCCAGCTGGAACATCGACAGTTGCATGTTCTGCGGGGCACCGGCTTCGGCAGCCTCCCTGACCGACGGCGAGGGTTTCTTGCCGCGGCTTTTGAGGCTGCGGCTCGGTACGATTTCGTTGTTGCCATAGACCAATTCGAGGTTGCGCAGGATCTCGTCGGCACGCGACACCACCGACATCGGCATGCCGGCCATGCGCGCCACGTGGATACCGAACGAGTGTTCCGTGCCGCCGCGTTCGAGCTTGCGCAGGAAGACGATCTGGTTGCCCATCTCCTTGACGCTCACGTGGTAGTTCTTCACGCGGGGGCACATCTGCTCCATTTCGTTCAGCTCGTGGTAGTGTGTGGCGAAGAGCGTTTTGGCGTGCGCCGTCGGGTGGTTGTGCAGGTACTCGACCATCGCCCAGGCGATGGAAATACCGTCGTAGGTACTCGTGCCGCGGCCGATTTCGTCCAGCAGGACGATGCTGCGGTCGGAGATGTTATTGAGGATGCTGGCCGATTCGAGCATCTCGACCATGAAGGTCGATTCGCCCTGCGAGATGTTGTCCGACGCCCCGACGCGCGTGAATATCTTGTCCACCACACCGATATGCGCAGACTTGGCGGGAACGAAGGATCCCATCTGCGCCATCAGGATGATGAGCGCCGTCTGCCGCAGCAGGGCCGACTTACCCGACATGTTGGGGCCGGTGATCATCATGATCTGCTGTTCCTTGTCGTCGAGCAACACGTCGTTGGGAATATACTCCTCCCCTACGGGCATAAGCGTCTCGATGACGGGATGGCGTCCCTGGCGGATGTCGATGCGCTTGCCGTCGTCGAGCACGGGACGGACATAGCGGCGTTCGCAGGCGATGCGGGCGAAGGATTGCAGGCAGTCGACACGCGCCACGACGGCGGCGTCGCGCAGCAGCACGGCGAGCGAACGGCTTATGTGGGCGATGATGTCGGCATAGATGCGCTGTTCGATCACCAGCATCTTCTCCTCGGCCCCGAGGATCTTCTCCTCGTATTCCTTCAGCTCCTCGGTGATGTAGCGTTCGGCATTGGCAAGGGTTTGCTTGCGGATCCAGCTTTGGGGAACCTTGTCCTTATGGGCGTTGCGCACTTCGATATAGTAGCCGAAGACGTTGTTGTAGCTGATCTTGAGCGACGGGATGCCCGTCGTCTCGCTCTCGCGCTGCTGGATGCGTGCCAGGTAATCCTTGCCGTGGAGCGCAATGCGGCGCAGGTCGTCCAGCTCGGGATCCACGCCGTCGGCGATGACGCCGCCCTTCTGAATCTGGTTGTTGAGCGGATCGGGGTATATCTCCCGCGCGATGCGGTCGCGCACGCCGGTCATCAGGTCGATCTGCGCCGCCAGCGCATGCAATCGGTCGTCGTCCGTGGATTCGAGCGCCGCCTTGAGCAATTCGACCGCAAAGAGCGAATTCTTGAGCTGCACCAGTTCCCGGGGCGTCACCCGCGCCGCGGCGATACGCGACGCGATACGCTCCATGTCGCCCACCAGCGCCACCTGCTCGCGCACGGTGTCGGCCAGGTCGGCATCCTCGACGAAATGTCCGACTACGTCCAGCCGTTCGTTGATCTGCACGGTATCCTTGACGGGCATGGCGATCCAACGTTTGAGCAGGCGGCCGCCCATGGGGGTGAGCGTGCGGTCGATGACATCGGCGAAGCTGCACTTCTCGCGCCCCCCGTTCGACGAGAACAGCTCGAGGTTGCGGATCGTGAATTTGTCGACCCACACGTAGTCGTCCTGGTCGATACGCGAAATCGAACGGATATGGGCGATATCGCGGTGCTCGGTGAATTCGAGGTAGTAGAGGATGGCGCCGGCGGCGGATATGCCGCTGGTGAAATGGTCGACGCCGAAACCTTTGAGCGACGTGGTCGTGAACTGCTTGCAGAGTTTTTCACGGTTGACCTCCTCCGAGAAGACCCATTCGTCGAGCCGGTAGGTGTAATGTTTCGACCCGAAAGCGGCAGAGAAGCGGTCTTCGTAACCGCGCTGGTAGATGATCTCCTTGGGTGCGAGGTTCGAAATGAGCTTGTCGACGTAGTTGTCGGAACCCTCGGCCACGTAGAACTCGCCCGTCGAAATGTCGAGGAACGCCACGCCGGTCGTCTGCCGGCCGAAGTAAACCGAAGCAAGAAAGGCGTTTTCCTTGTTGGCCAGGATATTGTCACCCAGCACGATGCCCGGGGTGACCAGTTCGATGACGCCGCGCTTGACCAGCCCCCGCACCTGCTTGGGGTCTTCCAGCTGCTCGCAGATGGCTACGCGCTCGCCCGCCCGTACCAGCTTGGGCAGGTAGGTGTCGATGGCATGGTAGGGAAACCCGGCCAGTTCGACGTAGGTTGCCGATCCGTTGGCCCGCCGCGTGAGCGTAATGCCGAGGATGCCGCTGGCCTTGATCGCGTCCTCGCCGAATGTCTCGTAAAAGTCCCCTACCCGGAAGAGCAGGATGGCATCGGGATGCACCGCCTTGATCGAATAATATTGCTTCATCAGCGGCGTCTCGACGTATTTTTTGTCTATTTTTTTCTCTGCGTTCACAATAAAAAATTGTATGTAATTTCCATACAAAGATAACAGAATTTGGTTCTCAAACCAAGCCGGGAATGGAAATTATTTTTGTTTTTTTTGCTACGCAAAGATACTCTATTTTACAGAATTTCATTCATTTCGAATACTTTTCGGTAAAATTCGGCCTTCCACTCCACAGGCCGCGGATAGGCCCGCGACGAGGAGGGCATACGCCACAGCCGCATGTTCCGCCCGGCATATTCGAACCCGATGCTCTGGCCTACGGCCGGTTCGTCGCACCCCGTGATCGCACGCAGCGTATCGGTGGCTTTCTGGCCGGTAGTGACGAGGGTGCGGCAGGCCGGGATACGCGCCAGCAGGGAGGCGAGATCCACCTCGCGCACGACTTGAAGAAAATTATCCGACGCATTGTCTTTCAGCCGGATGACTTCGACCGCCGTGTCGTAGAGTGCGATCCCGCGGCAGCGGCAGAAGGCCTCGATGCGCTCCTTGTCGAATTTCCGGCCGCCGGGCATCAGGAAATGCGACTTGTCGCCCGTTGCAAGGTAGCCTACGATCCGCCACATGTCGTTTTGCAGGTTCGGGTAGAAGAAATCCATCGACCAGCGGATGCGCTTGGGCGGGAAGCTGCCCAGCATCAGCACCCGGGCGTTGGCCGGCAGGAAAGGTTCGAGGGGATGCAGTTCGCTATTCATAGAACTTCTTGTCGAAATTTACGAGGTACAATTTATCGGTGGCGCGCGTCAGCGCCGTGTAGAGCCAGCGGAGCATGTCGCGCGTCATGGGCTCGTCGCCGAACAGGCAGCGGTCGACGAAAACGGCCTTCCACTGCCCGCCCTGGGCCTTATGGCACGTCACGGCATAGGAGAATTTCACCTGGAGCGCGTTGAAATGCGGGTTCTCGCGGATCTCCTTGAAGCGCTTGATTTTACTTTTGACGTCGAGGTAGTCCTTCTCGACCTCGTAGAAAAGGCGCGAGGACTCCTCGCGGGTCAGCGCCGGGGATTCCGAGGCGATCGTGTCGAGCAGGATCCTGCATTCGATCTCCGTATCCTCGTAGTCGGGGAATTCGAGCACGACGTCGGCGAAACGGAAACCGTAGAAATCCTCGTAGCGCCGCAGCCGTTTGAGCCGCGCGATGTCGCCGTTGGCGATAAAGTGCATCGGGCAGTTTTCGGTGTGCCCGGTATAATAATAGTTGTTCTTCACGACCATCAGCATGTCATTGCTCTCGATCTCCTCCTCGGCATAGAGCACGTTGCGGCGGATGCCCTCGTTGTAACGGTTGGCACGCTTGTTCGAACGGGTGATGACGATGGTTTCGTCGCGGCCGTACCGGGCGTAACAATCCTGCAGCTTTTCGAGGAACTCCCCGCCTTCGACCGCCTCGATGTCGGGAAAGCCCATTTCGAAATGCGGGATTTCGTGGATGCCGTTCTCGAGCATGCACCGCACGAGCGTGGCATTGAAAAGAATCCCCGACTCGGCCTCCTGGCGCACCACGTCGTCCATCGTGGCGTACTCGACATCGCCGAAACGGGCAAGCGACGCGGCGTCGAGCGCCGGGCTGCGATCCGCCCCGACGGGCGGCAGCTGGGCGCTGTCGCCGACGAGCACCAGGCGGCAGTCACGGCCGCTGCGGACGTATTGCACGAGGTCTTCGAGCAGCGACCCGGAGCCGAAAAGCGCCCCGCCGCCCGGGCTGTCGGAGAGCATCGAGGCCTCGTCGACGATGAATACCGCCCCCTTCTCGGCGTTAAAGTTGAGCGAATATTTCGATTCGTAATCGGCATTGGTGCGCTGTCGGTATATCCGCTTGTGGATGGTAAAGGCCTTTTCCTGAGCGTATTGGGCGAGGACTTTGGCCGCACGGCCCGTCGGGGCGAGCAGGATGGGTTTGATATTCAAATCCTTAAGCGCCCCCACGAGTGCCGCAATCAGCGTCGTTTTGCCCGTGCCGGCATACCCGTTCAGCACGAAAATCCGCGAAAAATCGTCACCTGCAAGGTATTCGGACAATTTTTCTATGATTTTTTTTTGCCCAAGAGTTGTTTCAAAACAAATTTTAGCGTAAATTTGGGTCGCAATACGTGTGCTGAACATGCGTGTGTTTTATTTTGTACAAAATTACAAACAAATATTAGATTAGCTTAAAAAATGAAAAAAATCGCTCAAATCATTCTTGCTGTAGCTATCGTGGCGCTGGTCTACGTTATCTACGACCAGATCTCGACCCCGATCAAGTTCGATGACGAGTTGAAGGCCAAGAAAGCCCAGGTCATCGATCGCATCAAGGACATCCGTACGGCACAGCGCGCATTCAAGTCGAAGTACCAGCGTTTCACGGGCAGTTTCGACACGCTGGCGAATTTCATCCTGCAGGATACGCTCGAACTCGAGCGCAAGATCGTCGACGAGGATGACTCCGTAGCCATGGCACAGCTGAAGAAGATGGGCAAAAAGAACGTCGAGAAGTTCAAGATCGCCGTGATCGATACGATCTTCTCGCCCAAGCGCCTTTCGAAACAGGACGTTGAGCAGCTGCGTTACATCCCCGGCACCGATGACAAGGCCCAGTACATCATGGAGGCAGGCATCATCACCACCGAGTCGAAGGTCGTGATCCCGATCGTGGAGTGCCGCGCACCCTACAAGATGTTCCTCGACACGGTGGCTTACCGCCAGGAGATCATCAACCTGATCGACGACGAGGAGAACAACTTCAACCGCTACCCCGGCGTCAAGTTCGGTTCAATGGAAGCTGGTAACAATGAAGCAGGTAACTGGGAGTAACACTCCGCAAGCTACAAATAAGGTGTCCATTCAGCTTACGTTGGATGGACACTCTTTTTCGGCGCACGGCCTCGACGGGGAATTTCCGGGGGAGGAACCCGTGGAGGCGGAGCTGCTGACGGCACGGACGATGCTCGTCCCGGAGGAGGTGCTCGGCACCGGGGACGCCGGGACGCTGCTCGCGGCAAACGGCATGGCTCCCGCCGCGGAAGAGCGCGCCGTATGCAGCCTCCCCGTGCAGGGGATCGTCGCCGTAATGGCTGCGCACCGGGAGGCGTTGCGGCAGGCGGAGGAGAAGCTGGGAGACCGCATCCTCTACACCACCCCGCTGCTCCGGGAGGTGCAGGCCGGAACACCGACCGTATGGGCATACCGCACGGCGGGACTCCTATATATTAAGGTGTACGACGGCAGCCTCCGCTTCGCGGGGGTGATCCCCGCACCGGACACGGCGGACGTATGCTACTTCACGGAACGGCTCGAAAAGGAGTTCGCGCTCAAAAGCTGCGAACTCAGGATTTCCGGCGACGACGCCAAGGCGTGCGGCAAGCTGCTGAAAGGTTATTTCAAACGGATCGTATGCGAATAGTCAGCGGAAAATACAAGGGGCGGGCCATCAACCCGCCGCGCAACCTGCGGGCACGCCCGACGACCGATTTCGCCAAGGAAAACCTGTTCAACGTACTGGGCAACCTGGTGGATTTCGAGCAGTGCGACGTGCTCGACCTCTTTGCCGGGACGGGGTCGATAAGCTACGAGTTCGCCTCGCGCGGAGCACGGAGCGTCACATCGGTGGAGATCAACCCGGTGCATTACAACTTTATCCGGCAGACGGCGGCACAGCTCGGCATCGAAAACCTCTATCCCGTGAAGGCCAATGCGTTTCTCTACCTGAAGAGCTGCACCAAGCAGTTCGACGTGATTTTTTCGGACGCCCCCTACGACCTGGAGGGCAGCGAACAGGTGGTGAAACTGGTGCTGGAGGGCAACCTGCTGCGCCCGGAGGGGATTTTCATCTTCGAACACTCGAAAAAAATGGATTTCTCAGCCTGCGAGGAGTTCTGGCAATTAAGGAGTTACGGAAGCGTACAATTTTCTTTCTTCAAAAAGCCGTAAAAGCGCTTGCCGTTTTGAAAAATTACACTATCTTTGCACTCGCAATAGACCAAACGGTGCGTTAGTTCAGCTGGTTAGAATACGTGCCTGTCACGCACGGGGTCAGGGGTTCGAGTCCCCTACGCACCGCCAGCAAACCGGAGAGGAAATCTCTGGAGATAAAAAACAGGAAACGAGGCAGTTTACGACTGCCTCGTTTTTCGTTTCCCCGCATCGCATGGCGGTGCGGACGGGGAAAGGCAAGGCAGATAAGGGTATGTCGACGAGCATAAGGGAGGGGGTACGCCTGCCGGCACAAGGGATAGCCTTACGCCGGAAAGGAAGTCCCCAAGGGCACCTACCCTACGGCTCCGGGAAAGGGAAACAATAGGATGCTCCGGAGAATCCATTCACATCCCCGGCGGGAGGCGGGGAAGCAGTAGACAGGCCGGGAGGGGGGGGGCAGGAAACAGCACACCTGCCGGGAGGCACGCCTCCGGCGGCGGCACAGCCGGACACGGCAGGCAAACGGCAAAAAAATATCCCGGAATTATTTGCAGGTTTTAGAAAATATAGTATCTTTGCACTCGCAATACCAAAATGGTGCGTTAGTTCAGCTGGTTAGAATACGTGCCTGTCACGCACGGGGTCAGGGGTTCGAGTCCCCTACGCACCGCCAGCAAACCGGAGAGGAAATCTCTGGAGATAAAAAACAGGAAACGAGGCAGTTTACGACTGCCTCGTTTTTCGTTTCCCCGCATCGCATGGCGGTACGGATGGGGAAAGGAGAAGCAGATAAGGGTACATCGGCGAGCATAAGGGGACGCTGCCGGAACGTGAGGGTCAGCCGGCAGCCTGCCTGCCGTGCAAAACCGGAACCCGGAATGAAACTTTCGGGGAGGCTCCGACGTATTTATAAACAAGCAAATACAATTCCGCATGAAATACGATTTCGATGAAATAATCCCGCGCCGCGGGACGAACGCGATCAAATGGGATATGGATACCGATCCCGAGGTGCTGCCCATGTGGGTGGCCGACATGGACTTCCGCACGGCACCCGCTGTCGCAGCCGCCTTGCAGCGGCGGGTGCAACACGACATTTTCGGGTATGCGACGGCTCCGAAAGCCTACTACGATGCGATTACGGGGTGGTTCCGCCGCCGCCACGGCTGGCAGATACGGCCGGAATGGGTGCTCCATACGACAGGCGTCATCCCCGCCCTGTCGGCCGTCATCAAGGCCCTGACGCAACCGGGCGACAAAGTCCTGATCCAGACGCCGGTCTACAACCATTTCTTCACCTCGATCCACAACAGCGGATGCCAGGCGGCCGAAAGCCCGCTGGTATACCGCGACAACACCTACACGATCGACTTCGACGACCTGGAGCGTAAAGCCGCCGACCCGGCCGTGAAGCTGATGCTGCTGTGCAACCCGCACAACCCTGCCGGACGGGTCTGGACGCCCGCGGAGCTGCACCGCATCGGGGAGCTGTGCCTGCGCCACGACGTCGTGGTCGTAGCCGACGAGATACACTGCGAGCTGGTGATGCCGGGATTCCGCTATACGCCGTTCGCCTCGCTCTGCGAGGAGTTCGAACGCCGTTCGGTGACCTGCACCTCGCCGAGCAAGGCATTCAACCTCGCGGGGTTGCAGGTCGCCAACATCTTTGCGGCAGATGCGGCCCTGAGGGCAAGGATCGGGCACTCGCTCCAGATCAACGAAACCGGGGAGATCGGCCCCTTCGCCATCGAAGCGCTGATCGCAGCCTACGACGAAGGCGCCGAATGGCTCGATGCGCTCAACGAATACCTGCACGACAACTACCGCTTCCTGCGGGAGTATTTCGACCGCAACCTGCCGCAGTACCCGGTGCTGCCGCTGGAGGGGACTTACCTGGTGTGGGTCGGCTGCCGGGCATCGGGACTTACGTCCGACGAGCTGGAGACGAAGCTGCTCGAAGAGGCGAAACTGCGCATAAACCCCGGGGCGATATACGGCGAGGCCGGCCGGGATTTCATCCGCCTGAACATCGCCTGCCCGCGGAAATTGCTGGCCGAGGGGCTCGACAGGTTGCGAAAGGTGCTGAAACGATAGTTTGAGAACTCCATTCCGGCATCGTGCATTCAAAAAAATACGCAACGGTGTCAAAACTTGTCATTACACCTTCCGACCTTTGCACCGACTAAACACAACTGCTATGGGACGGGCAAGAGAAAATTTCAACAGCGTCTATTTTAAGGACGAAACAGGCGCACAAATGTCGTTTGCAAACGGAAGCTATGCCAACAAGCTGCGCTTCATTTTCTGGAACCTGATGGACTCGCACGTGCTGAAATTGGAAGGGCCGGCATGCGATTTCACGATCGAGGCGTGGGCAAAACGCGCCTATCTGGTGCAGGAAGACCGCAGGACGCATGAAGTAAAACGCTATGAAATAATGAACTGCACATACCGGGAGCTATCCGGGAAAATATCGAAGAAACACGCCCCCGAAGAGACGCCGTCCTGTTAAAACAGCGTATGCTGCGTGCTGCGGAGGCTTTTTACCGGCCGCTCTTTCACCACATCGTCGTCGCAAAGATGCCCGATCATCAGCGGCGAGCGGGGATCGTGCCTGCGGCGGTTATACTCCGCCGTACCGTAATTGCCCCGGATGGCATAGCAATAGACACAGCCGTTCAGACAGCTTTCATAGGTGCCGATGTCGATGCTCTCGACGCAATTGCAGATATGGCGCTGGTTCGCATCCTTCTTCGCCGCGATCGGATAGCCCGCAATGCGTTCGACCAGCCCGCGGTCGATGCACATGCCGGCCGGGATGCCCAGGTGCCGAAGGTCGACCTTTGCGGTGCAGGTCTTCAATGCGATAGGCGTCGACGCCACTGTCCGGCGGAACGACACGGCCATCCGCTGGATTTCGTCCCGCTGCAAGGGCCCGATGCCGAGCGCCCCGAGGACGCCGCGGATATGGCGGTAATGGTCGATGAAGCCCAGCATGCAGGTCGTCGTATGATCCCGCAGGGCATGGGCGATCCGGGCGAAGGCCTCGCAGTGGAAATCCACGTCGCAGGCCGCATTGGTGAGGATCGGGTCATAGCGCCACACCACCCTGTCGCGCCCTACCTTATCCGAGAGGCGTTTGAAGGTCTCGATCCGCTTTTCGAGCGGCGGCAGGTGCTTTTCCAGGTCGGCACCGTAGGGATTGAGCGTATACTGGAAATAATAGTTGTAGCCCGACAACTCCCCGAGGCGCGGAAGCATCGGCGCCGGGTTCTTCGTCCAGAATACGATGCAGTCCACGACGTCGCGCCCGAGGCTGATGCGGCTGAGCGTCCTCGGGTCGAAGGGATTGGGTACAAGGAGGTAACCCTCCTGCAGGCGGTTGAAAAACCACGGCGCATAGAAAGCCGGAATATCCGTCCGGCGGCTGGCACTGATGATCATATCGGTAAAACGGGTTTTCCGTCGGTTCTATTTTGTCCGGGAGTACGTTATCCATATCCGGGAAGCCGTCCCCCGCGGCCGGATGCGCGCCGCCTTTATCCGGAAGCTGCGCTCCCCGGGCAGCAGCACGCCGCAGTGCGGCCTGGTCAGGCTTTCCGGCGGCCGCTGTGCAGGATGACGATCGTGACGGCTGCGACGATCAGCAGAATGCCCGCAGCGCCCTGCGTCGTAAAGGGTTCGCCGAAGACCGCGACGCCGATGACCACGGCCGTAAGCGGTTCCAAGGCCCCGAAAACCGAGGTCAGCGTCGGCCCGATGCGTTTGATGGCCTGCACCAGCGTCATGTTCGACACGGCCGTGGCCGGAAGCGCCACCCCGAGAATGCAGAGCCACGCCGTGCCGTCCGTCTCGATGCGGATACCGCCCGTAACGAGGCCGCCGGCAATGAAATACAAAGCCCCCAGCCCCATCACGTAACAGGTCAGCACCGTGGAGTCGATCCCCACGGCACGGCTCTTGCGCACGCCAACGATATAACCGCCGTAAGAGACGACCGAAACGGCGGCCGAGACCATGCCCAGCGTGGTATTCCCCCGGGTGAAATCGACGTTGCCCAGCGAAAGGAGCACGGCGCCGACGATGGACATGCCGATGGCCGCAAAGACCCATACGGAGCCTTTCTCGCGGAAAAAGCACATCATGGCCAGGGCGACGGCCAGCGGATACATGAAATGGATGGTCGACGCGACGCCGCTGGCGATATGCTGGTAGGCGATGACCAGGCTCAGCGACGTGGCGGCGCGGAAAAGGCTCAGGAAGAATACCGTCCGCAATTCCGGCCATGAGAGGCGGAAACTGCGCCCGGCGAGCAGCGCCAGGGCACAGAGAAACACCGACGCGACACCCCAACGGTAGGACAGCACCTCGAACGAAGAGTAGCCCAGGCCGAGCAGCAGCAGTGTGAAGAGCGGCGCCAGCCCGAAGGTCGACGACGACAGGGCCGCGTAGAGAATACCTTTGGCACGTTCCATAAAACCGGGATTTCAGGAGGCAAATGTAGGAAATATTGCCGGTTTACACGAAATTTTTTGCAATTTTGCAGCGACTATGGATAACAAGATGGACAACCAGGAAGAAATACGGCTCCGGCTCGTCCGCCCCGACACCTCGACCCACACGGAACTTCCCGTGGCGACAAGCGGCGTCTCGGCGGGTTTTCCCTCGCCGGCCGACGACCACCTCGACCCGCCCCTCGACCTGAATCGGGAGCTGATCCGCAATCCGGGTGCGACATTCTTCGCTCGGGTCGCGGGCGACAGCATGCAGGACGACGGCATCGCCGACGGCGACCTGCTGGTCGTGGACAAGTCGCTGGAGGCCTACGACGGCTGTGTCGCCGTATGTTTCCTCGACGGGGAATTCACCCTCAAACGCCTGCGGATGGGACAGGGCAAGATCGTCCTCGTGCCCGCGAACAAGCGCTACAAACCGATCGAGATCGGCCAGGAGAGCGCTTTCACGGTATGGGGCGTGGTGACGTACGCCATCAAAAAGGTCTGAAGCGGCCGCGGGGAGGCCCAGTCACTTCACGCCGAGCAATATCCCCGCGAGGGAACCACAACGCCCGAGGGGGGGGGCACGGACAACATGCAACACGAAAAAACGATGTACGGACTTTGCGACTGCAATAATTTCTTCGCCTCGTGCGAGCGGGTCTTCCGCCCCGAACTGGAGGGGCGGCCCGTCGTCGTGCTGTCGAACAACGACGGCTGTGTGATCGCGCGCTCGAACGAGGCCAAGGCGCTCGGCATCCGCATGGGACACCCCTATTTCCAGATCCGCGACCTCGAAAAACGGCACGGCATCGCCGTCTTTTCGAGTAATTTCAACCTCTACGGCGACATGTCGCGGCGCGTGATCTGGACGCTCCGCCGCATGGTTCCCGCCGCCGAGGTATACTCCATCGACGAGGCGTTCCTCGACTTGCGGGGCATCGAAACCGGACGGCTGGAGGAGTTGGGACGGCACATCAGCCGCACGGTACGCCGCAATACGGGCATTCCCGTGAGCATCGGCATCGCCCCGACCAAAACGCTGGCCAAGATCGCGTCGAAACTCTGCAAGGAGTACCCCAAGTTGCAGGGCGCCTGCCTGATGTACCGTCCGCAGGACATCGAAAAGGTACTGCGCAAATTCCCGATAGAGGATGTCTGGGGCATCGGGCGCAAGCACCGGCGCATGTTGCAGGCCGCCAACGTACGTACGGCATGGGACTTCGTGCAGCGTCCCGAGGCATGGATACGCGGCCGCATGGGGGTCACGGGGCTGCGCACATGGAAAGAGCTTCAGGGCGAGGCGTGCATCGACTTCGAGAGCGCCCCGCCGGCCAAACAGCAGATCACCGTCTCGCGCAGCTTCGCGCACGAGCTGACCCAATACGAGGAGATACACACCTCGGTGGCGGCGTTCGCCTCGATGGCCGCCGAGAAACTGCGCCGCCAGCAAAGCCTCTGCGGCGAGGTGACGGTCTACATCCTCACCAACCGCCACCGCGAGGAGCTGCCCCAGTATTTCGAAAGCCAGACCGTGCGCCCCGTGGTGCCGACCGACGACACGCTGGAACTGGTGCCGCTGGCGGCAAAGGCCCTGCAACGCATATTCCGCAAAGGCTACGGCTACAAGAAAGCCGGGATTACGCTTTCGGACATTTCGTCGCGCACGGGGCTGCAAACCGACCTGTTCGACCCCGTGGATCGTGCCAGGCACGCCCGGCTGATGGACGCCATGGACGCGACCAACCGCACCTACGGCCGCAACAGGGTCGTGGTGGCGGCACAGGGGTTCGCCCCGCTGAAGATGAACCGCCAGCACCTCTCGCAGGAATATACGACCGACTGGAAACAGATCATCACCGTAAAAGCAGACTGAAACGACCAACCATGAATAGCAAGACCTATCCCCGCACGAACGACCGGCAGACGGTCTACCTGAACACGGTCATCGGCAACCCGATGATCGAGGTCGGGGACTACACGATCTACAACGATTTCGTGAACGACCCGACGCAATTCGAAAAGAACAACGTCCTGTACCACTACCCCGTCAACGGCGACCGGCTGGTGATCGGCAAGTTCTGTTCGATAGCGTGCGGCGCCAAGTTCCTGTTCAACAGTGCCAACCACACGCTGGGATCGCTGGCCAACTATACGTTCCCGCTCTTTTTCGAGGAGTGGGGGCTGGACAGGAAGGATGTCGCCGCGGCGTGGGACAACAAAGGCGACATCGTAATCGGGAACGACGTATGGATCGGGTACGAAGCGGTCGTCATGGCCGGTGTGAGGATCGGCGACGGCGCGGTGATCGCGGCGCGGGCGGTCGTCACCAGGGATGTCCCGCCCTACACCATCGTCGGCGGCGTGCCGGCCAGGGAGATCCGCAGGCGTTTCGACGCGGACACCGTAGCCAGGTTGCAGGAACTGCGATGGTGGGACTGGCCCATCGGGAAAATCCGCGAAAATCTGCCCCATATCATGCAGGGCGAGATCGGGAAACTCACCGAAGAATAGGCTTTGCACGCGGCAACGGCCTAAAACACAGCGACCTGTCCACAGCCGGAAGGCAGCCTGTCCACGGACGGAAGGCAACCAATCCACGCCCGAAAGGCAATCTGTCCTCGGCCGGGAGCGTTTCGTCGCAGCGGATTTTCAGAACCCTTCGGCGCCGAGGCCCCGTATCGCCCCTGGCCGGGATTACGCCCGAACGGCACGACACCCCGCTGTGAGGCGGGGTGTCTTACAATCGTATCGGAATCGGAAATGCCCTTACGGAGGCGGCGGGCGCAATGCGACGGCAAGTCCGGCGCAGGCTCAAAACCGCTTGGTATAGGCGTGGCAGTAGGGCTGCGTACCCTTGCGCTCGTAGTATCGCTGGTGGTAATCCTCGGCGGGCCAGAAACGGCCCGCAGGGGTGACTTGCGTCACGACGTCGTAGCCTTTGCGCCGCAACTCGGCGATGAGCCTCTCGGCCGTCGCCTGCTGGGCGGGCGAGGTGTAGAATATCTCGGAACGGTACTGGTCGCCGAGGTCGGGGCCCTGCCCGTTTTCCTGGGTCGGGTCGTGGATTTCGAAGAACAGGCGTGCCAGCGTCTCGTAGGACACCTTTGCAGGATCGAATACCACACGTACGGCTTCGGCATGTCCCGTACGGTGGCTGCATACCTCTTCATAGGTGGGATTTTCGGTCGTGCCGCCGATGTAGCCCGACTCGACCTTCAGGACTCCGGGCACTTTCGAAAGCATATATTCCACGCCCCAGAAACAACCTCCGGCAAAGATCGCCGTCGCGCCACGCTCCGCGGCCTGCCCTGCGGGCGGCATCCCGTCCCCCGGCCGGGCGGCCGACGTCGAGTCAGCCCCGGACGCCTGAGCGCCGGGACTCCCGAATTGGGTTCCGGGCTGCTGCGTCTGCTTTTCGGGCTGCGAGGCAGCCCGGCCTTCGGATTCCGGGGAGGAAGCCGCGGGTTTTACGGCCGTTTCGGCCCCGGCGGAAGCTTCCCCTTCGGGTTCGAACACGAGCGAGACGGAGTTGACGCAGTGGCGCGTATTTTTGGGCGTAAAGCCTTCGCCCGTAAAGACATGCCCCAGGTGTCCGCCGCAGCGGGCACAGGTGATTTCGGTACGCCGGCCGTCGGCATCCGTCGTGCGCCTCACGGCACCAGGGATTTCGTCGTCGAAACTCGGCCAGCCGCACCCGGCGTCGAACTTGTCCTGCGAACGGTACAACGGCGCACCGCACTGGCGGCAACGGTAAACCCCCTCTCCGCGATGCTTGTAATAACGGCCCGAAAAAGGCGCTTCGGTACCCTTGTCGACGATCACACGTCTTTCTTCCGGTGTCAACGGCTTCATATCCTGTGCTTTTACGGCCCCGGCAAGCGCCAGGCCAATGATCAAAACCAACAATCTCATACGGCTCTCCCGTCAAATATTACGCCACGACCTCCTCGCCGCGCAGGAATATGCGGCTGATAAGCGGCGTGGTATAGGCATAGGGCAAGAACGCCACCGAAGGCATCGGCACCGTGAGGAAAAAATTGGCGACCTTGCCGACCGTGACGGAGCCGTAGTCGCGGCTAAGCCCCATGGCATAGGCCCCGTTGAGCGTCGCGGCATTGATGGCCTCGGCAGGGGTCATCCGCATACGGATGCATGCCAGCGACACGACCATGCGCATGTTGCCCGAGGGCGACGAACCGGGATTGTAGTCCGAAGCCAGCGCCACGCCCAGCCCGGCATTTATCATTTCGCGGGCCGGCGGATAGCTCATCCCGAGGAAGAATGCCGCGCCGGGCAGCATCGTCGGCGAGGTCACCGTGCCGTGCAGGGCGCCGATCTCGGGCCCGCCCATGCGTTCGAGGTGGTCGACCGACAGGGCGTCGTACTCCACGCCCACCTGCACGCCGCCCGAGACGGCGAGTTCGTTGGCGTGGATCTTGGCGCGCATGCCCAGCTTGCGCCCGGCCTTCATGATGCGTGCCGTCTGCTCCACGGTGAAGAACCCTTCGTCGCAGAACACGTCGACGAAATCGGCCAGCCCTTCGGCCGCCACCGCAGGCAGCATTTCGTTGCAGACCAGGTCGACATACTCCTCCTGCCGTCCGACGTAGGCGCGCGGCACGGCATGCGCCCCGAGGAACGTGGCGCGCACGGCCAGCGGCGCCGTCTCGCGGATGCGCCGGATGACGCGCAGCATCTTCAGCTCGTCGGCCGTAGTCAGCCCGTAGCCGCTCTTGATCTCCACGGCACCCGTCCCCATGGCGGCGATCTCGCGGATACGCCCCATCGCCTGGCGGTAGAGTTCCTCTTCGGAAGTGCGGTGCAGCAGGTCGGCGGAATTGAGGATGCCCCCGCCGCGGCGTGCGATCTGCTCATAAGTCAGGCCGTTGATCTTGTCGAGGAACTCCTGTTCGCGGCTCCCGGCATAGACCAGGTGCGTATGCGAATCGCAGAACGACGGGAAAAGCATCCCGCCCCCGGCGTCGACCACCTCGTCCGCGGCCATTTCGCCCAGCGAATCCATGCTCCCGAAGGCTGCGATACGCCCGTCGTCGGAGAGCAGCCAGGCATCGTCGAACGTCTCCAGCCGATCCATCTCCCCGCCGCACAGGCGGAGGCGGCCGGCGGTCTCGATCCCGACGATCGTACCGATGTTCTTTACCAGCAGTCTCATAGTGCCCGGAGGAATTGGATGGAGGATTCGATATGGGGGTACATCACCGAGTCGTTGTCGATGAACGGCACCCGCTTGCGGTAGTCGGCGACCATATGTTCGATCGCCGCGGAGGAACGCGCCGGACGGCGGAAGTCGAGCGCCTGCGCGGCATTGAACAGCTCGATGGCCAACACCCGCTCGGTGTTGAGCACCACGCGGTAGAGTTTGGTGGCGGCGTTGGAGCCCATGCTCACATGGTCTTCCTGCCCCTGCGACGAGGGGATCGAGTCGACCGAGGCGGGCATGCACAGCCCTTTGGACTGGCTGACGATCGACGCCGCGGTGTATTGCGGGATCATGAAGCCGCTGTTCAGCCCCGGGTTGGCAACCAGGAACTTCGGAAGTTCCCGGGCGCCCGAAATCAGTTTATAGGTGCGCCGCTCGGAAATGTTGCCCAGCTCGGCGAGGGCTATGGCGAGAAAATCCATCGCCAGCGCGATGGGCTGGCCGTGGAAATTCCCCGCCGAGACGACCATGTCCTCGTCGGGGAAGACCGTCGGGTTGTCGGTGGTGCTGTTGATCTCGGTCGTCAGCACGCTTTCGACATAGTCGATGGTGTCCTTCGAAGCCCCGTGCACCTGGGGGATGCAGCGGAACGAATAGGGATCCTGTACGTGTTTCTTGGGGCGTGCGGCCAGCTGGCTGCCTTCCAACAGGCGCCGGATGTTGCGTGCCGTGGCGAGCTGCCCGCGGTGGGCGCGGATCAGGTGCACCTCGTCGCAGAAAGGCTCGATGCGCCCGTCGAAAGCGTCGAGCGACAGCGCCCCGATGCGGTCGGCCCACTCGCTCAGGCGGCGGGACTGGATCAAAGCCCAGACGCCGTAGGCGCTCATGAACTGCGTACCGTTGAGCAGCGCCAGCCCCTCCTTGGACTGGAGCTCGATCGGCTGCCACCCCAGCTCTGCCAGCACGCCCGCAGCCGGGCGTACAGCCCCCTTGTATTCCACTTCGCCCAGCCCCAGCAGCGGCAGGCTCATGTGCGCCAGCGGCGCAAGGTCGCCCGATGCGCCCAGCGATCCCAGCTGGTAGACCACGGGCAGGACGTCGTTGTTGAAAAAGTCGATCAGCCGCTCCACGGTCGCAAGCTGCACGCCCGAGTGGCCGTAGGATAGCGACTGGATCTTGAGCAGCAGGATCAGCTTCACGACGTCGGAAGGCACCCGCTCGCCGGTACCGCAGGCGTGCGACATCACGAGGTTCTTCTGCAACTGCGCCAGCTCGTCGTAGCCCACCGAAATGTCGCACAGCGAACCGAATCCGGTGGTGATGCCGTAGACCGGCCGCTCGGGGTTTTCCATCTTGCGGTCGAGGTATTCGCGGCAGCGGACGATGCGAGTCCGGGCATCGTCGCTCAGTGCCAGGGGAAGGTGCCGTTCGAGGATTTCACGGATGCGGGCAAGGGAAAGGTGCTCCGCGGAGATATGGTGATGTTCCATGTGAAGTGATAGGGATTTATTCGTTTTCTTTCAATATATTACGTATCAATTCCTCATCGGCGACATTGGGCAGCGTGACCTGCAGGCCGGGGGTGCGTTCCATCTCGCGGCGGATGGCCGACATGGCACCCTCGTTACGCGCCCAGCTGCGGCGGGCGATGCCGTTGTTGACATCCCACAGCAGCATCTCCCGGATGTGGCGGTCGGCATCTTCCGAGCCGTCGACCACCATGCCGAAGCCGCCGTTGATGACCTCGCCCCAGCCTACGCCGCCGCCATTGTGGATCGACACCCACGTGGCGCCGCGGAACGAGTCGCCAATGACGTTCTGCACGGCCATGTCGGCCGTGAGATTCGAGCCGTCGTAGATGTTCGACGTCTCGCGGTAGGGCGAGTCGGTGCCCGACACGTCGTGGTGGTCGCGGCCCAGCACGACGGGGGCCGAGAGACGCCCGTCGGCAACGGCCCGGTTGAAGGCCTGTGCGATCCGGGTGCGCCCCTCGCTGTCGGCATAGAGGATGCGCGCCTGCGAACCGACGACCAGCCGGTTGCGGCCGGCCTCGCGGATCCAGTGGATGTTGTCGTCGAGCTGCCCGGCGATCTCGGCGGGTGCCGTGGCGCGGATCTCCTCCAATACTTCGGCGGCGAGGCGGTCGGTGAGCTCGAGGTCTTCGGGGCGGCCCGAGGTGCAGACCCAGCGGAACGGGCCGAAGCCGTAGTCGAAGAACATCGGCCCCATGATGTCCTGCACATAGGAGGGATAACGGAAACGGCCGCCCTCGCCCATCACGGCAGCCCCGGCGCGCGAGGCTTCCAGCAGGAAGGCGTTGCCATAGTCGAAGAAATACATCCCCCGCGCGGTGAGTTTGTTGATGGCGTCGACCTGGCGGCGCAACGACTCCTGCACGCACTCGCGGAAGCGGGCGGGCTCCTCGGCCATCATCTTGTTCGAAGCCTCGTAGCTTACGTCCACGGGGTAGTAGCCGCCCGCCCAGGGGTTGTGCAGCGAGGTCTGGTCGGAACCCAGGTCTACGGGGATCTCTTCGGCCGCCAGACGCTCCCAAAGGTCGACGACGTTGCCCACATAGGCCATCGAGACCACTTCGCGGGCACGGCAGGCCTCGCGGATACGGGGAACCAGGGCGTCGAGCGAATCGTACATCTCGTCGACCCATCCCTGCTCGTAGCGTTTCTGCGCCGCCTTGGGGTTGATTTCGGCGATGACGCTCACCACGCCCGAGATATTGCCCGCCTTGGGCTGCGCCCCGGACATGCCGCCCAGCCCCGAGGAGACGAAAAGCATTCCCCGGGCATCCTTGCGGCCGCCGGAGAAACGCTTGCGCGCGGCGTTCATCACCGTGATGGTGGTGCCGTGAACGATCCCCTGCGGGCCGATATACATATAGGAGCCGGCCGTCATCTGGCCGTACTGCGACACCCCGAGGGCGTTCATGCGCTCCCAGTCGTCGGGCTTCGAATAGTTGGGGATCACCATGCCGTTGGTCACCACGACGCGCGGGGCATCGGGATGCGACGGGAACAACCCCAGCGGGTGCCCCGAGTACATCACCAGCGTCTGGCGGTCGGTCATCTCCGACAGGTACTTCATCGTCAGGCGGTACTGCGCCCAGTTCTGGAACACGGCGCCGTTACCGCCGTAGGTGATCAGCTCGTGGGGATGCTGCGCCACGGCCTTGTCCAGGTTGTTCTGGATCATCAGCATCACAGCCGCGGCCTGGCGGCAGCGGCAGGGATATTCGTCGATCGGCCGCGCATACATCTCGTAGTCGGGACGCAGGCGGTACATGTAGATGCGCCCGTATTTGCGCAGCTCCTCGGCAAACTCCCTGGCCAGCGTGGCGTGGTGCTTCGCGGGGAAATAACGCAGTGCGTTCCGGATCGCCAGCACCTCCTCCTCGGGCGTAAGTATCCCCTTGCGCTTGGGCGCGTGGTTGATCTGTTTGTCATAGGGTTTAGCGGCGGGCAGCCGGTCGGGAATGCCCGCGCGGATGTCATTCTGGAACTCTTGCAGTGTCATATCGCTCAAATTTTACTTGCTACTATCTCCAACACCTCGCGCTCGGCCCGTTCGGCCTCGGCCGCAAGGCGGTCGGCTTCGGCCACGAGCGCATCGGCCGCGGCACGGTCTTTCAGCCCGGCGGCATTGATCCGGACATTGAGGCCTGCGCCCAGCACGGCGCTGCGGGCGGCCAGCGCCCCGACGCCCGCGTCGGACACCGAGTTGGGGTTGCCGACGGCTGCCATGGCACGCACGATTTCGAAAACCCCGAAGGCCGTCTTCATCGTCCGCAGGGGCACCTGCGTCGCATAGAGCGTCGCCTCCTGCAGGGCCGCGCTGCGGGCGGCCTTCTCCTCGTCCGTCGACTTGGGCATGGCGAAGACAGCCATGATGCGGTTGAACGCCGCCGTATCCTCGTCCACGAGGTGCAGCAACTCCCCGAGCAACGCCTGTCCCCGGTCGGCCCAATCGGAAAACTCCTCCCAGCGGTCGTCCCACCCCGCCTTATGCGACGAGAGGTTGGCGACCATCGTGCCGAGGGCTGCACCCAGCGCTCCCATGTAGGCCGCGACCGAGCCGCCGCCCGGTGCCGGGGATTCGCTCGCAGTCTCTTCGGCAAACCCTTTGCAGGTCATGTCAATAAGCCGTTTTTGCTTATCCTCCGCTTCAAGCAGATATTCGATTACTTTCTCGGCGGGGTCGAAAGGTTTGAGGTCATCCAACCCCATCGACCTGACGGCGATACGGACGATCTCCTGCTCGGCGATACCCGTCGAACGGCGTTGTTTGCGCAGGAAATATTTCCCGGCCTCGATGAGCGCACGTTTGGGGACGAGCCCGACGATTTCGGTGCCCGTGACGCGCACGCCGCGGGCGTCGGCCTTGCGGCACACCTCGTCGAAGGCCACGTGGAGCGGCGTGGTGGCAATGTCGGTGATGTTCATTGACACCTGTGCGATGCCGTATTCCTCGATGAACCAACCGATAGCCTTCGTGGCCGGAAGTGTGCCGGGCTGCATGACGGGATTGCCGGCGGCATCCTTTACGACCTTGCCCGTGATGGGATTGCCCTCGCGCACGGGGCGCCCCTTCTCGCGCACATCGAACGCAATGGCGTTGGCGCGGCGCGTGGAGGTGGTATTGAGGTTGAAATTCACAGCGATCAGGAAATCGCGCGCACCGACGGTCGTGGCACCCGTGCGGGCTACCCCATCGTCGAACGGCCGCGCCCCGAAATCGGGGGCCGCCTCCTTGTGCGCCAGTTTCTCGGGCAACGCCTCGTACTCCCCGGCACGGCAGACCGCAAGGTTGCGCCGCTCGGGGGTGAAGGCCGCGGCCTCGTAGCAATAGGTCGGGACATGCAGTTCAGCGGCGATACGTTCGGCCAGTTTGCGGGCCAGCTCGGCGCACTTGGCGAGTGTGATGCCGCAAATCGGGATCAGCGGCAACACGTCGGTAGCCCCCATGCGCGGGTGCGCACCCTTGTGACGGCGCATGTCGATCAGCTCGGCAGCCCTCTTCACCCCCGCAAAGGCGGCTTCGACGACCGCTTCGGGCGAGCCGACGAACGTGACGACAGTCCGGTTGGTCGCCTCGCCGGGATCCACGTCCAGCAGCTTGACGCCCCCGGAGGATTCGATGGCCGATGTGATCTGACGGATTACTGCCTTGTCGCGTCCCTCGCTGAAATTAGGGACACACTCCACGATACGCTTTTCCATAGGTAATGAGGTTAGATTTATACTTTCAAAGATAAAGAAAATCCGGGAGAAATACGAAAAAATCGTAACGAAAAAAGCCACTCCGGATTCTGAAACAGCAGTTTCCGGGGTTTTTCCGCAGGAGAGGCGGGCACGGAGCCGGAAATTCCCGCAGGGAGAAAAAGCGAGCGGCGGGTTTTACGGCACAGGAAAAACCGGGGGGGGGCCGGAATACCCTCTCCGAAACCGCTGCCCGTCCCGGCGAAAGCCCCGAAGAAACGCTGCGCACGGCTGGCGGCCGGAGCCTCAAAAAAAGCCCGCCGCGCAAGCAGGCAGCGGGATAAGGCAACGGATATTGCCCGTCACTCGGGCTCGGGGCTGGCGGTCGGAGCCTCAAAAAAAGCCCGCCGCGCGAGGCGACGGGCAGGAATGCAGCCGGAAGGGAGCGTATCAGCGGCCGATGGTCAGCACCACGCCCGCCGTGACCCACGCCCCGGGCAGCGGGATGCCGCCCAGGTCGCAGTAGCGGGAATCGGTGATGTTCGTCGCATCAACATAAAGCCGGCAGATGCCTTTCTCCCACTGGAGGCGGCCGTCGAGCAGGAAATAAGGCTCGTAATCGCGCACCTCGGAGAGGGACGGGTCGCCCGGCACGGGATAGTGCGTGTAGCTGCCGTTGCGGTCGTAGACCGACGCCGTGAGTGCCAGCGACATGCGGCGCAGGAAATGCACCTCGACGGCCAGCGCCGCCTTGTGGCGCATGTAATCCATCGCCCCCTTGGCGATGATGTCGCTGTTGCGGTCAGTAGTAATATAACCGTAGGAAAGCGTCACGCGGCGCAGAAAGCCGTCGGCGACCGTATAACCGCCCGAAAGCTCGATGCCGTAGGTGTCGAGGCGGCTGGTCTGCTCGGAGTGCCACTTGTCGCCCATATCCTCACGCCACACCCAGTCGATAATGTCACGGCCGGCTCGGTAGTAGGTCTGCAGCGACAACCTCCAGCCATTCTTTATATAGCCAGCATCAAACAGATAAGTGACAGCCTTTTCCGGCGTCAGGTCAAGGTTGTTGATCTGTGCCGGGGAAGTATAGTAGAGGTCGGTGAAGGTCGGCAGGCGCATCGACTGAAACGCCCCGATGCCGAGGTGCAGCCCCGCGGCGGGCGTATAGCCTCCCGAGAGGCTCCACAGCGCCGACGTACCATAGGGCGTGAGGCTGATGCCCGCAGAAGCCGCGAGGTCGAACCGCCGCCACTGTTTGGCATGGCGCAGCCAGAGGTTGCCCGTACTGCGCGCCTTGGCGTGCGTGTAGCGGCCGTGCGGCTGGGAGAGCGCCTCGCCGAGATTGGTGCTGTAAATGTGGTTGAAGGCATAATCGCCGCCGAGCGAGGTCGTACCCGCCCGCCAGTCGTAATCGGCCCACAGCCGGGCACCGACGTTGTCGGTATTGTGGCGGTTCATCGCCGTGCCGCGCGTCCAGTCGTAACGGTCGAAATTCTTGCGGTAGCTCGCCGAAGCGCCGAACGAGAAGCGCCCGGCCTGTTTCAACCAGCGCAGCGACGCCAATGCCGTGGAGGTCGCCTCCCACTGGTCGGGGTTATAGGCCGCATAGAAGCCGTTGGAACCGAACGTGCGGTTCTGGTAACCGGCCTGCAGGTCGAAGAACCCGGCGCGTGGAGCCTCGTAGGTCGCACGCACGAAAGCGTTGTAATTGGCGAAGTCGGTATTGTGGCGGTAGCCGTCGCTGCGACGGTAAGAACCGGCGGCGAGCAGCGAGAAACGGCCCGAAGTCACGGCGCCCGAAAGGTTCGCATAGGCGTAGCCGTGCTGGCCGCCGGCGCCTTCGAAACGCAGGTAGGTGGGTTTCAGGGGCGCCGTGCGGATATTCACCGCCCCGGCAAAGGCCCCGACGCCCGGCACGCCGTCCAACAGGTCGACGGCCGAAATGCAGTCGATGTCGACGGGCAGCGAATGAGACTGGTGCCCGGTGCGGGCATCGGTGAAGTCGATGCCATTGAGAAGTACCATGGTCTGGTCGAAAGAGCCCCCACGGATGAAGATGTCGGCCTGCATGCCCTTGCCCCCGCGTTCGCGGATATCGACCGAAGGTGCGAGGCGCAGGGCGGACTCCAGGGTCTGGACGGGCGCTGCGGCCTGTGCTTTCCGGTCGAAAAGCGGGGTTTGCGACTGTACGCTGCGCGTCGGGGCGGACTGGCTGCCCGAAATGCCAACCTCGTCGATCCTCAGCGTTTTGAGGACGGCGGCCGTATCGGCATCGTGCGCAGACGCATGTTGCGTCGCGAGCAAGAGGATCGACATCGTCACGGCGAGGACTCCGATGGTTACATGGCGGTGCAGGCTCGCAAAGGCTGCCCAGCCCTTGCGGCTCCAACGCCTGAAGCAGGGAGTCTGCTTGGTTCGGATGTTTTTCATCTTGAATTTGTTGGGTTAATAATAAAAAAAATCGGAACTCCCGGTGAGGGGCCCGGCTGCGCGCCGCCCTCCGGAAACCGCTGCAAAGATAATAGTTTCCGGCAGTATTCCGGCCTTTGCGGCCGTTTTCTTTCCCGGCACCGGAAAATGCACCGGCACATGCGGCAGGCGTCGTGAAACGGGCGAGGCAGCGGACGGGAAACGGGGCCAAAGCCCCTTGCCGCGGGGCGGCATCCGGGACGCGACGGCCCGAAAAAAAGATCCGGCCGGAGCCGGATCGTATCGGGGATCAGTTGAAGAGCGCCTCGACTTTGGCGACCACGTCGTCCGTGTCGGGTTCGAGCGGGAATACATGGCTGGGCTTGAGGTACCAGAGCTCCTTGCCCTCCTTGAAATGCTCCTCACCGCCGCCCGTGACGTTAAGCATGACGGTGGCATCCTTTTCGACCTTGCCCGCGGCGACGGCATTGATGAGCGAAGCCAGTGCGACGCCCGCCGCAGAGTAGATGTCCACGCCCTCCAGTTCGTGGAAAAGCTTGCGCGCCTTGCGCGCCATGGCGTTCGTCGAGACGAAGAACTCACCGCCCGTGGCTTTCAGCGCATCGTAAAGCCCGCCGGTGATGCCGTAGGGCGGGCGGCGGTTGGAGAGCACCTTGGCGTCGATGATCTCCGCATCGCGGCGCGCCTTGTCGTCCTCGTAGGGCAGCATCTTGCGCGAATCGGCCTGCCATGCGTCGTACATCGGCACGAACGGCGCATTCTGCGACACCATGAGCTTCATGGTGTTCGTCCCGAAGCGGCCGTCCCCGATCAGGCGCATGTTGGCCTCCCAGGCGGCAATGGCGCCCGTACCGCTGCCTACGGCCTGGAAATAGTAATCGGGAATGCGGCCGATGGTCGTCACGGCCGAAAGTACCGTCGTGGCCATGCCGTCGCGGCGGGCGATGTTCTTCGCGCCGCCTTCGGCATAGAACCCGGGGCCCTTGAGGGCGAGGTCGCTCAGGTGGATGGCGTCGAAATAGTCGCCGCCCGCCGCACACGAGATGAGTTTCACGCAGGGGTCGAGCGGATGCTCGAACCACAGCGCCCCGATATTGTCGTAGGGCACCGACAGGAGCAGCTTGATATTGTTGTCGGAACACACCTTGGCGAAGGCACGGGCCGTATTGCCCGCCGAGGCGACCACAAGGACGCGATCCTCGTGTTCGGCGGCACGCCCGCAGACCGAATAGGCTTCGGTCTCCTTGAACGAACAGGTAGACATCGTGGCACCGATAGCCGGATAGTAGCCGTTGAACGTGATCCAGAGGTTTTCCAGCCCGAGGTGGGCGGCAAGCCCCTTGCTTTTGTAGGTGACGGGCGCCGAGGAGCCCTTGAGGATACGCCGCACGGGCATCCAGTCGCAGAACCGGTAAAGACCGTATTCGGCGGGTTTCACTTCGAGCTGCCTGCGGGCATATTTCGCGCGGATGAGCGAGGGCGTCTTGCACTGCGGATCGGAGAGCATCCAGCCCGTGTCCTCGAACTCACGCCCCGTAGCGACACATTCGAGCGTGTAGGAGGTAGGTGTAAAATCTTTCATTTATATGCGTTTGTGTAATTTACGACATGCGGTTGCGGAAATCCTCGTAGCCGAATTCGCGGATGACGTCCGTGCGCCCGTCGCGGCGGGCGATGACGATCGAGGGGTGCGCCACGCCGTTGAACATCGTGGTCTTGACCATCGTATAGTGGATCATATCTTCGAAGACGATGCGCTCGCCGACTTTCAGTTCGTGGTCGAAGGCCCAGTCGCCGCAGTAGTCGCCGGCAAGGCAGCTCGTGCCGCCCATGCGCCAGCGTTTCTCCCCTTCGGCGGGTTCGTGCGCCCCGACGATGGCCGGTTTATAGGGCATTTCGAGGCAGTCGGGCATATGGCAGGCGAACGACACGTCGAGCATCGCCGTATGCACGCCGGCATTTTCGACGATGTCCTCGACCGTCGAGACGAGGCAGCCCGTCCTCCAGGTGAAGGCGCTGCCCGGTTCGAGGATCAGCCGCAGGCGGGGATGGCGGGACTTGAAATCGCGCAGCAGGGCGATCAGCTCGTCGCAGTCGTATTCGGCGTGGGTCATCAGGTGCCCGCCGCCCATGTTGAGCCACCCGATCCGGTCGAGATACTGCCCGAAATGCTTTTCGACGGCTTCCAGCGCCAGCTTCAGGTGGTGCGGGCGCGACTCGCACAACACGTGGAAGTGCAGCCCGTCGATCCCGGCGGGAAGATCGTTCAGTTCATCGGCCGTAACGCCGAGGCGCGAGCCGGGGACACAAGGGTTATAAAGGTCGGTCTCCACGGGCGAATACTGCGGGTTGATGCGCAGGCCGCACGAAATGCCGCGCAACAGCGCCATCGGCCCGAAACGCCCGAACTGCGCGACCGAGTTGAAGGTGATATGGTCGCTGCAACGGAGTATCTCGTCGATATTGCGGTCGGTATAGACGGGAGCGTAGGTGTGCGCAGGCTTGCCGTACTCCTCGAATACAAGCCTCGCTTCGGCGGCGGAACTCGCCGTGGCACCGTCGGAATGGCGTGCCAGCTCGGGGAAAATGCTCCACATGGCGCAGGCCTTCAGGGCTACGATAATTTCGGCGCCCGACTCGCGGCGCACGCGGTCGATCACGGCCAGATTGCGATCCAGCAACGTCTCGTCGAGGACGTAGCATGGAGAAGGCAGCTTCAAGAAGTCAATCATCGAAATGTTTTCAATTGGATTCGATCCCTCGTCCCCTCCGCCCGGAAACGGTGCTGCCCGGCACGGCGGAGACGCTCAAAACGATGCAAAAATAGCAAATTACCGGCTAAACCATGACGCCCCGCGGGGGAATTTCGGCGAAATAGGTATTTATACTTACCGTCTTGCGGCCTGCGGCTGAAAGACACGGCAGAAGTACAGGCGGGAAATGCGGCGGACGGGGCCAAGAAACGGCCGGCGCGATGGCGGCAGGAAGGCTCAGAAACGGTGTTCTGTCTTGCCGGAACCAGGAAGCGGCGGCAGCGAGATGACAAGCGCGGCGGACGAGGTCAAGAAACGGCCGGCGCGCGAACGGCAAAACGACACACAGGACAGACATGCGCGGCGGGCAGCAAGACACTGGCGTAGACCGTGAAAAGAGGCGGCGGAGGCGGAAATGCAGGGCAAAAAAAAGCGGCGGCAGGAAATCTGCCGCCGCAAGGGACACTGCCCCACCCTGTTTATTGGGCGATGCAAATGCTCACACGGTTCTGTTCGACCCCGGGGAAAGGCTGGACGGTGTCGCCCCTGCCCTCGGCAGAGATGCGGTCGGCAGCGATGCCGGCCTGTTCCAATGCCGCTGCAACGCCCGCGGCACGCTGCCGCGAGAGTTTCAGGTTGAGGGCGTGCGAACCCGTAGCGGTATCGGCATAGCCGACGATCTCGATCCGGGCGGAAGGATTGGCCTTCAGGTACTCGGCAAGCGCTGCGACCTTCGCCTGTTCGGAGGTGCGGATCTGCGCCGAACCGATACGGAAGAAGATATTTTCACGCAGTGCTGCCGGCTTCTCGGCGGCCTTCGTCACCGGAGCCTGCACGGGAGCGGGCTCCTGCACGGCAGGTTCCTCCTTTTGGGCGGGCTCGGTAGTCCGGGCGGGGGTTACGGGCGCGGTGGCGACTGCCGGGCGCGATTTCTTATAGTTCTTGCCGAAGCGGAAGGTGAACCCGGCCAGCGCATTGAACTGCCAGTCGAGGTTCCCGGCCTTCTTCGAGTTGTATTTGTCGGAAAGCATGTTGGTATTCAGCTCCACGCCGAACGACACGCAGTCCGAAAAGCGGAAATCGACGCCCAGCCCCAGGCGTCCGGCCACGAAGACCTTGCTGCCCGACCACACGTTCTGGAGCGCATAGCCCTGGTTGTCGAGGGCGTTGGCCTCGCCGTTGTCGAACGCCCCGTTCACACCGACACCCGCGAACAGGTAGGGATTGACCGTGCGGCGGTAGTTGAACTTGCCGAACAGGTTGGCCAGGTCGAGCGTCACGTCGACGTTGCCCTGCAAATATTTATACTGGTAGACCGACTCGGGCGAGACCCAGGCGCCTTTGCTCTGCCAGCCGCTCAGGCCGAAGCGCATACCCCATACGGGCGAGAACCGATGCCCGGCGTACAGCGCTGCGGCCGGAGATACCAGCTTGCCGAAATCCACTTCGCCGAGCGTATAGGCGGCACCCGCCTGTACCTGCAGGAACCAATGGCGTTTGAACTCCACTTTCTCTTTTTCCTCCGCAGGAGCAGCGGACAAGGATGTCGAGCACATCGCAAGTGCGGCGACGGCACATAGGATACATTTCATTTTCATACTATTCAAATGGGTTAATTGACGCCCAAATATAATAAAAATGTATCATATATAATACAACAAAGGGTACAAGTTTCACGTTGCGACCGAAAAAACGGCATAATAAGACCGGAAAAAGGGGATCGGTCATGAACCGATCCCCTTTTTGGGAATTTACCGCCCTGCGTGTCAGAGCTCGATGTCCACGTCGAACAGTTCGTGCCACGGAAGCCCCTGCTGGCCGAGCTCGGCCAGGAACGGATCAGGATCGAACTCCTCGACATTGAACACGCCGGCACCGCGCCAGAGCCCCTTGGCCCACATCGACGCGCCCAGCGCCGCCGGTACGCCCGTAGTGAAGCTGACGGCCTGCGTCCCGGTCTCCCGGTAGGCCTGTTCGTGGTCGCAATTGTTATAAATATAATAGGTGCGCTCCTTGCCGTCCTTGATGCCGCGGATACGGCAGCCGATCGAGGTCTGGCCGTGGTAATTGGCACCCAGCGACTTGGGATCGGGAAGCACGGCCTTGAGGAACTGGATCGGGACGATCTCGACGCCGTTGTAGATGATCGGGTCGATACGCGCCATGCCGATGTTCTGGATAACGCGCAGGTGCGTGAGGTACTCCTGGCCGAAGGTCATCCAGAAACGTGCACGCCTGATGGTCGGATAGTTCTTGACCAGCGACTCGAGCTCCTCGTGGTAGATCACATACGACTCGCGCTCGCCGATACCCGGGTAATTGAGCGTACGGTGTATCTCATGCGGCTCGGTGGTAACCCACTCGCCGTTCTCGAAATAACGCCCTTTCTGCGTCACCTCGCGGATGTTGATCTCGGGATTGAAGTTCGTGGCGAAAGCCATGCCGTGGTTGCCCGCGTTGCAATCCACGATGTCGAGGTAGTGGATCTCGTCGAAATGGTGCTTGGCGGCATAGGCCGTGAAGATGGCCGTCACGCCCGGGTCGAAACCGCAGCCGAGGATCGCCGTGAGCCCGGCGGCCTTGAAACGATCCTGGTAGGCCCACTGCCACGAATATTCGAAATGGGCCTCGTCCTTGGGTTCGTAGTTGGCCGTGTCGAGGTAATTGCAGCTGCATTCGAGGCAGGCGTCCATGATGGTCAGATCCTGGTAAGGAAGCGCCACGTTGACGACGATGTCGGGTTTGAACGCGCGGAACAGCTCGCAGAGCTCCGGCACATTGTCGGCGTCGACCTGGGCGGTCTTCACACGGTTGCCGCCGATGGCCGCCGCAACGGCATCGCATTTGGATTTGGTTCGGCTGGCCAGCATCACGTCCGAAAAGACGGGATTGGCTGCGATTTTCTGGGTGACGACCGTCCCGACACCTCCGGCACCGATAATTAGCGCTCTACACATAGGTATTGTGGATTTAAAGTTTATTTTTTCGTATTAACGAGTACAAAAATATCGTTTTATTTTGGTAAAACAAAAATATTCTATACATTTGCACCACCAAAACGGAAAGTAATTTCCGATTGGCACACGGAGATTCCGTAGCTCAGCTGGTAGAGCACAACACTTTTAATGTTGGGGTCCTGGGTTCGAGCCCCAGCGGGATCACGAAATGAGAAAACGAGGCACTTTTGTAAGTGCCTCGTTTTTTGTTGTATATCCGTCATCGAGGCTGTCGTTCAAACAGTTACCCCACTCCTCAAGTCCATGTAAGTCTTCGTCCGGCAGGCGCCGGGAGGCGAAAAGCGACATTCAAAGCCGCTTATTCGTAACCAAAGTGTAACCACAGGCTCCGGAAAGTGTAACCTGTCCGCGAATGACTTATGCGTGTCTTTCATTGTCCTTATTTATTTGTTTATCAAAAAGTTACAACAGCTAATTTTGTATAACCAAATAAGCGAAACAATGGGAAAAAGTACGTTCAACATCATTTATGTCATCCAAAAAGGCAAGGCCAAGGCCGACGGTTCTGCCCCGGTGGTCGCGCGGATCACGGTCAACGGCGAGAAAAGTCACTTTGCGACACGCATTTACGTCGACCCCGCCTGCTGGCTGCCGAAGGAGTACCGCACGACGGGGATGACGCGCGAGGAGCGAAAGGTCAACGAAGCTCTGGACGAACTGCGGGTGCTCATCAAACAGCGCCACGACGAGATGCTCCGCCGGGCGGAGGTCATCACGGCCGGAAAACTCAAGAATGCCATCACGGGGCTTGACGAAAAAGCGATGAAGCTCCTCGACCTGTGTGACCGGTTTATCGAAGATTACAAGGGGCTGGTCGAGGCCAAAGTGTATGGTCGGAAGACACTCACCCGCTACGTTTCAACCCGTAACCGCCTGTCGAAATTCATCGCCGAACGGTATCGTTTACAGGATATTCCGCTGTCTGACATGAACCCCAAGTTCGCCAAGGATTTCGATCTCTGGCTCCGCACGACAAAGCGGCTGGCCAACAACACATCGATGAAGTTTGTCCGGCGGCTCAAGACCATCTATCACATGGCCGTAACGAACGGCTGGGTGCAGAGCGACCCGCTGGCGTCGGTGCGGATTCGGATGGAGAAGGTCGATCGCGGCTACCTCACGACCGAGGAGCTGAAGCGTCTGCAAGACAAGAAATTCAGCAACAAGCGGCTGGAGCTGATACGCGACCTGTTTCTGTTCTCCTGCTACACGGGGTTCGGGTATGCCGACCTGAAGCTCCTGTCGTCGGACATGCTCCGCCGCTGGCCTAACGGGAATCTGTGGATCGACACCGAGCGCATAAAAACGCATGTGGATGTACATGTGAGGCTGTTGGATGTTCCGCTGATGCTGATTCGCAAATACGAAGGGCAGGCGAAAGGCGGCCTGCTGTTCCCCGTCCCCTCGAACCAGAAAATCAACGAATATCTCAAGGAGGTCGCCGCGCTCTGCGGAATCGACAAAGCCGTCACCTCGCACATGGCGCGGCACACCTTCGCCACGACCGTCACGCTGGCCAACGGCGTGCCTATCGAAACCGTGAGCAAAATGCTGGGGCACACCAATATTCGGACGACGCAGATTTATGCCCGCATCATCGACCAGAAAATCAACACCGACATGGAGATGCTGGCGCAGAAGCTCAACAATAAGATGAATCAAGTGGGGACAACAATCTAAAATTCAAAGCTATGGAATTGCAAGTTATACAGGAGAAAATTTACGAGATACGCGGCGTGCGGGTAATGCTGGATTTTGATCTGGCAGAAATGTATCAGGTGGAAACAAAGGTCCTCAAGCAGTCTGTCCGCCGAAATACAGAGCGATTTGAAGGCGATGATTTTATGTTCGAATTAACAGCCGAAGAATATAACTCTCTGAAACACAGTTTGAGGTCACAATTTGTGACCTCAAACAAGGGCGGCATTCGGTACATGCCATTTGCATTCACCGAAATAGGCGTGGCGATGCTTTCGAGTGTTTTGCGCAGTGAAATTGCCATTCGGATCAACCGGGACATTATGCGTGCTTTTGTGGCCGTGCGCAACTATATTCTTGCGCAGGCATCCGATTCGGTTGAGTTGGCTCAACTCCGGGAGCGTGTTCTGAAATTAGAACAGACGACAACCGACGTGCTGGAGGGAGTCAATGATCTATCGGAAGATATGCGGCAGGAGATTGAAACAATCTATGAGGCGATTGGGGCTTTGTCTGTCAAGTTACCGAAAGCCTTCGGTGAGTCCCGGAAGATCGGATTCAAGCGAAATGAATAATAATTCTAAGCATTGATTTAAAATCAATAGTTATGGAACTACAAATTATACAGGAGAAGATTTACGAGATTCGAGGGGTAAAGGTGATGCTTGACAAGGATCTCGCGGAATTATACGGCGTTGAAACAAAGATTCTCAACAAAGCCGTCAAGCGGAACGCAGAACGGTTCCCTGAACGTTTTATGTTTCAACTGACTAAGGAGGAATCTTTAAGGTTCCAAATTGGAACCTTAAACAAAACGGCACTTCAACGAGGGCAGCATATGAAGTATTTACCCTACGCCTTTACCGAACAGGGTGTCTCTATGTTGTCGGCTGTCCTGCATAGCCAGACTGCGGTGCAGGTGAGTATTTCTATTATGGATGCTTTTGTCGCTATGCGTAACTATTTTCTCTCGCAGGCATCGGATTCGGTTGAATTGGCTCAACTCCGGGAGCGTGTTCTGAAATTAGAACAGACAACAACCGACGTGCTGGAGGGAGTCAATGATCTATCGGAAGATATGCGGCAGGAGATTGAAACAATCTATGAGGCAATCGGGGCTTTGTCTGTCAAGTTGCCAAAAGCCGTCGGCACGCCTCGGAAAATAGGATTCAAGCGGAATGAATAAAAAACCACAGCATTCACTTCACTATCGCTACTGAAGGAAGAACAGTAAACGGCTACAAATTGTAGCCATTTGAAAATATTGTTCATCCACGGCAAATAGATGGCGATGCGGGTTATGAGTTGTCCGAAAGGATCGGACAACTGAAAGCGTTCACCCTTCTGCGACAAAGTATCCCGCCTGTCGTAAGACCCTCCTCTACCTTTACCGCAAAGCAAAAGGCAGGTGGCGGCATTTGGACTGAAATATTACGCAGAGCTTCGCAGTAAGTACAAGAGTGTTCTGTGGCGGGTTGAAATCGCTGAACGGGGCTATACGGGGACTGCGGAGGAGATGTCGTTTGATGGCGACAACCCGCTTACCATTACATGGGAGAAGCGCGGGGATGAGTTCCATGTCCCGGTCAAGGCATCGGAGGCCACGATCAATATTCTCTGCCGCGAGAACTTCCACTACCTCTCGCTCTTCACTTCTAATCCCCGGCAGTTCCGGGTTTCTGTTCTCCGCAACCGCCAGCTCTACTGGCGGGGGTACGTGACGGCCGATCTCTATTCCGAGAACTTCACCGCGCCGCCCTATCAGGTCAGCATCAAGGCCGTTGACGGATTCAATCTGCTGTCGAGCATTCCGTTCCGCGACCTGATGGGCATCGGCATCACCGGGCATTGCTCGTTGTGGGCTTTACTCACGGCCTGCATCGATCTGCTGGAGTTGGAGGTCGATGTAGCCGATTGGATGGACTTGTATGCCGAAGGAATGCGGGACGATCAATCTCCGCTGCGGCAGACCTATATCGACCTTGCGCGGCTCTACTACGTCTATGAGAATCCGACCTACCGGGATGTGTTGGAGCTGTGCCTGCGGCCATTTGCGGGGCAGATTTTTCAGAGTAACGGTGCGTTGCATATCCGTCGGGCAGTGTCGCTCTACCAGACCGCGCGTCCGATGAGTTTTTATCGGGTTGGTACAAAATATCCTATTGGCCGAATCATCACGGGTGGCGGCCTGCGGCTGGTGATCCACCCCGGAACACAGGTCGTGACCTCTGCCGCGCGGGAGCGCGTGGAGGATATGTGGGATGGTGATCTGCACGTGATGGGCGAATCGGTCATGGATATTGTTCCCGCGCTTCGGAAAGTCGAGGTTGGCGTCAAGAACAAGAGCTTGAGCAATCTGATCGACCACTTCGGATTTTATGATCTCGACTGCTGGGGTGATCCGCACACCTTCCTCTCCCTGCGCAATAAGACCGAGTTGTATTTCAGCGGCAATGACGACTATCAGGGCGAAGAGATCCGCACGAAGGGATTTCCGGTCGAGCAATGCAACTATCCGCTGACGCTGGAGTACAGCGTTCAATCCTACAGTAGTGAATGGAATGTTGGAGTAAGGCCGAATTCGGGCAACTCCGTTATAGTTACGATACGTTACGGCATCCGCATCGTCGGTGAGAAAGCGACATGGAGTCTTGCGGACACAGGGATCTGGGTGCAGGGCGAGTATGACATCGTAAGCGAGGTCAAGACAAATTCCGAGGAGAACAAGAAGATCGAAATGCAGGGCATCCCCTGCGACGGGAAATGGCAGTTCTATTTCCGACAGACATTAAAAGGTAAAGTAACCTCGTATGGCGGCGGTGGCCGCTCGTCCGGTTATCATGATGGTTGTGCCTTTCGGAAGATGACACTCACGATGGATGCCGACGACATCTACGACAAAGGACTGAAATACGAGTCACTGGTCAATCCGGCCAATAATGTCGATATGAGCGTCCAGCTCCCGATCTGCGACATCCCGGCAATCCCGAACGACCATCTGCTGTATGCGCTCTATTTTTTGAATGGGCAGAACAAACCCACACGCCTCTGGCATACCAAAGGCCGCACCGATTATGACACGCTGGTTGGTCATATCGTGCAGGGTGCACTGCGGTTCAAACAGCTTCCTGGCCGCCGGATCACGGGCGAGATTTTCACAGGCCAGCATGTGGATATGAATTCGATCATGCAGGACGAGAAGTTCCTGCATGCGGGATTCTCGGTGAACTCCATTGAGCTGAACGCGCTGGACGATTCCTACAACAGCGAGCTGGTCGAGATGCCGGGGCTGATCCGCACGGAGTATCCGCCCGAAGGCGACGACTGCATTGTCGCGGTCGAGCTTCCGTTTACGGTCGCCGCGATTGTTCGCTGTCAGAATCTGCTGTTCCTGCTCTCGCCGGATCGCCGGGTGTATGCCTTCGATGCGGCGACGAAGCGTGTGCGGGAGATTTATCGGTACAGCCTGTCCTTTGAGATCTATCCGGCCGATGATGGATTTGTAGTTGTCGACGGAACTGCGCTCTATCTGTTGGACTTCCGGGGTACTGTCAAACAAATGTATTATCCCGAAAAACCGTATGCTGATCTCTCGACCTACATGGACGGATATTTCTATGTTCTCAAAGAGTACATCACCTATCCGATGGGGCCGCGCTCGACACGAGCCTCTGAACCCATTATCTCCCATTATCTCTTTCGGCCGGAATTCAAATACGAGGACAGTGATTCTTCGCAGGGTTTCGGCAGTCGCGGATCGGGTGTCGGCGGGACAATCATGTCGGGAGATATTCTCCGGATGCTCCGCACGGAGAATGCCATCGTTGTGAATACCTCGACGGGGGCGTATCTGCACGACAAGCGATTCCACAAGCCTTGCTATATGCAGGCTCTTGATGCGGGTTCTCGGATCGTGACCATCTCGGATAGCTTTATCGGGCTGAATCTTGACGACCAGTTTCTTATCTACCGCCGTGATGCGATTACCGAGCGCACGTTGATCCACCGCGCAGGCCGCTGTGCCGATCATGCCGACCACACCATGAGCGAGTTCGCCCATTGCTACGACGATGGAATTTGGGTGTGGAATATCCACAACAACTCCACTACGAAGGTGGAGAATATCGCGGGACTTGGGCAGACGATTCAGGGGCTGTTCTTCATCCTCGGCGACCTATATATCGTGCGGGAACAAACCATCTACAAATACATCCCATAGCCTATGGAAACAATCAGCATCATCTTGAATTTTCTGCTGGCCAGCGGCCTTGCCGGAACGCTCCTGTTCTTTCGTTCGAAGCGGCGCAAGGAGGAGGCCGAGGCAGACTCTGCCGAAATCGACAACACGGAGAAGATTGTCGGCATGCAATCCGAACACATCACACGGCTCGACAGCCGCGTCGAGAAACTCGAAGAGAAGGTCGACAAGCTGGAGATCATCATCGAACACAAGGATGTCGAGATTGACCGCAATCACACCATCATCCGGCAGGCATACAAATGCCCGACACCCGCAGATCAATGCCCGGTGTTGATCAAACGCTCGGAAATGGATAGGAAAAGGAAGGAGGCGAAAAATGAGTAGAGGACTCGCCAACTGTAACCCCGGCAATATCCGGCAGTCGAAAACCCGCTATCAAGGCGAGGTAGTCCCGTCGCGGGATAAGGCATTCAAGCAGTTTCAGACGATGGCGTGGGGCTACCGGGCCATGTTTGTATTGCTGGATTCTTATGAGCGCATCGGTTACCGCACGATCCGACAGATCGTGACACGCTATGCCCCGCCCATCGAAAACCATACCGAGAACTACATCCGCCAGGTGTGCGAATGGTCGGGCATCGGGGCTGACACCCCGCTGCACCCACAGCGCGGGGAGTTGATGCTCCCCATTGTCGCGGCGATGAGCCGTGTGGAGAACGGCATCCCGGCCGTGATGGCGGATGTGCAGGCCGGATGGAACCTGTATCTGACCCATAAACCCTAACCACCATGTCACGCCGCATTGCCGATCTGCTGGTCAAGATCGGAGCAGACTCCTATGAATTCCAACAAAAAGCCCAACAGGTCGAGAAGGGTCTCGATGGGCTGTCGAAGAAGGTCACCTCTGTCGGCAAGGAGCTGTCGCTCAAGTTGACGGCTCCCCTTGCGGCGTTGGGCGGGGTGTCGCTCCATCTGGCCGATGTGCAGGCCAAAGCCGAAGCGAAGGTTCAGCAGGCAATGAAAACTACGAACAATGCCGTTGGACTCAACTTCAAACAGCTTACCGACTACGCCTCACAGCTGCAAGGTAAGACGATCTTCGGCGATGAGAAGATCCTCAATGACTCGACGGCACGCCTGCTCTCCTTTACGAACATCACGGGCGAGAACTTCAAACGCACGCAAGCTCTTGCCCTTGATCTGGCGACCGTGCTGGAGATGGACTTGGGGTCTGCGTCGATGCAGTTGGGCAAAGCCTTGAGCGACCCGGCGACGAAGCTCTCCTCGCTGGCCAGAGCCGGTATTGTTTTCTCGGAGGAGCAGACGAAGGTCATCAAGAAGATGGCCGAGACCGGGCAGATTGCCAAAGCGCAGACGATGATCCTCGACGAGTTAGAGAAGAAATTCGGCGGTCAGGCGGCGGAGGCGGCAAAGGTCGGACTCGGCCCGATCCAGCAGTTGAAGAATGCGTGGGGCGATTTTCTGGAGCAGATCGGCGCGGCAATCATGCCATTTGCCGTAAAGGTTGCAGGTGCGCTCTCGACGATTGTCACAGCCTTGCAGTCGATGTCGCCCGAAATGAAGCGGGTGATCGTCATTGTGGCAGGCATAGTCGCCGCCATCGGCCCGCTTACGATAGGTGTGGGCGGTGTGATCCGGCTGCTGCCGCTGTTGGCGACGGGGCTTACGGCCCTGCTCTCTCCTGTGGGTTTGGTTGTCGCGGCCCTCATTGCATTGGGTGCGGCGTTCGCCTATGCCCGGATTCAGAAGCAGAAGATGATCGATGAGCTGGCCGAGAAGAAGTCGCTCGAAGAACTGCAAGCGGAACTCGATGCCAACACCGCAAAACAGCGGCAGATAACAGACAGTACCACCAAATGGCGGATTGTTCCGAATGGGATAACCGCAGGCTTCACCTTTCAGAAGCGGCCTGACGAGGCTTCGCTGAAACCGCTGCGCAAAGAGCAGGAGCTGCTCACGGCGGCCATCCAGAAGAAGCAGGAAGCTTTGGCGGCCGAGGCGCGGGCACAGGAAGAAGCTAACCGCGTGACTGCGGAAGCGCAGGCGCAGACTGAGAAGCTAATGCGGTCAATGACTGCCGCGACATCTCAGCAACAGCAGTCTGTCGGACTGATCGGCAAGCTCACGGCGCAGATCGAAGCTCTCGAAAAAAAGAAGCTCCTGCCGAGCGCGAAGATTGAAGATATCGCGGCCGCAAATGCCGAGATTGCCAAGCTGAAGGTGCAGTTGAACGATCTTCAGAATATCACCCCGGAGAAACTGAACCGCAAGCCGCTGGAGTCGATCATTCCGTCGGGTACGGAGATTAAGCTCCCGGAGTGGAAAATCAAAGTCCCAGACCTGAAGCCTATCGCCACGCAGATGCAGCAGCAGATGAAGGCGATCCACGAATCTGTGCGGGACGGCATCTATGGCTGGGCTGACGACACCAGCTCATTCCTGTCCGAAAATCTGATGGGAACGGAGCAGTTAGTCACCGACTACACGGAAGCATTGACTGCGAAGGGTTGGAAATTCTCCGAGGCCCTCGACCATGTTTCGCAGACTATTCGCTATGTGACGGAGGGTTTCCAGAACTCGGTCAATCAGTTTCTGGCCGACGGCATCGCGGCGACGGCCGAGGCGCTGGGACAAATGATCGCCGGAGATTTGGGATTCGACGGACTGCTTAAAGCTATCCTAAAGCAGTTTGCAAACTTCCTGAAGCAGATCGGTACGCAGTTGATTGAATTTGGCATTATGATTATCGCGTTCAAATCAGCTCTGAAGTCCGTGTTGTGGAATCCGTGGGCCGCTATCGCCATCGGTGCGGCAATGGTGCTGGCAGCGGGTGTAATGACCTCCCTTATTAATAAGAATGCAGAGAAGAGCGTTCCAAAGCTGGCGAAGGGAGGTCTGGCGTATGGCCCGACCTATGCGATGGTCGGCGACAACCCGAACTCATCCGTTGATCCGGAGGTGATCGCACCACTCTCGCGCCTGCAAGCGATGCTCCCCGCTGGCGGAAGTGCACAGAACTTACAAATAACCCTCGGCGGTCAGTTGACTGCCAAGGGTCGGGATTTGGTCTATATTCTCGGAAAAGAGAACTTTAAGATTGATGTGCTGGGAGGATAGAGCTAATTATATATTATGCATCGTTCTCTAACCATATTTTTACCAACAAGTTCTTTGTCAATTAATTGACAAAGGAAACTAATCTGTGCGATAGCTTTCTCTGTCAGCTTGTAGTTTATAGGGATTTTCTTACTCGCAGGAATAGTAATTTTATTCTTTGCTTTCACCAGAAACTCATCATCCGCTTTTGAATTGTTATGTATGATCAGGTGTCTGATTTCCAAAAATAATAATGCATCAGCTAAAGCAGAGCTCTCTATTTTTATTTTAGCATAAGAGAGTATTTTATCAAGCAGTTTAGGAGTACTTTGTTCATTTTCAAATCGTCTAAATATTATATTCGACATATGTTCAATAAGAAGATCGTAATTTCCTATATCTATGATCTTTCTGAACTCTATTTTATTGTCTTTGTTCTCACAAACACTATTTAGTAATGGATATGGGTCTGTATGAATAAATTCTTCGATTAGATTTTTAATATAATTAGCAAATATTCTATATAATTCTATTATAGCCTGTTCATTCAATTTTTTGCGGGATGTTGCATATGTTCTTGCTATATCTATTCCATTGCAAGGAATATTCAATTGAGGATGTGTTTCAATTGTACATGCTAATGCTTGTGCAAGAGTATCTTTCTTGTTGATATTTACATATTTATTAGCAATAGTTAAGGATCTATCTACTAATTGCAAATGTTGATTCAGCGTTCTGATACTGCCGTTAAATGCTTGTAAAGCCTTAGTCTCTCCAAATTTTTTAGTTTTGCTCATGATTTGTTAATATTTAACGTATTCTAAATAGCGATATTCCGAGTATAAATATAGCAATAATATATTTACAGACATCCTAAATAGCGCAAAATAGTTGAAATATGCATTAAGACGCGCCGACTGAAGGTTAGAGTAATTGAAGAGTATGACTTGCAGTCAAAAAATAACCCTCGGCGGTCAGCTGACCGCCAGGGTTAGATTTGATCTATATTCTGAAGAAAGAGAATTTTAGGATTGACGTGTTGGCGGGGCTATATTATTTTGACAAAATTTCAGCCTCACCATATTTGCCGTTCTCGCTATATAAACCAAGTTTTCCATCACGTTGTATTATAAAATATTCACCGTGATTATTATCATAATCGATCCTGGTCTCTTCATCTTTCAAACTTGATTTGACATCTTCAATAGATTCCCCTCCGGCGCTATATATGGTTTTTATCTTTTCAATTTGATTTGCATCTTTAAAATAAATCACCGTGAAGCCGAATTTTTCGGTACTCCATTTGCCAATAATCGTCATATCAGCAAGATCCTCTTTATTATGCTCATCTTGTTCCTGTGTAAATCCCAGAATTGAAATTTCGAGGTCCGGATCAAAATGCGAAGTTGCCCAAGTGCCGGGAGTATTTGGTAACTCGTAAAAAATATAGAATCTCTTTTGTCGAGGTTTACTCTTGAAAACTTCATCAGCTAATGTTGCTAACTGCTCTATAGATAACTTTTCGCTAATATTGATAACCAGCTCATTCTTATCTAATACAGGATTACTATTATCTTCAGCCACAGAATATGTAAAACTGTCAGGCAGCGGCTCTTTTTTGTATTTCCCTTCGGCACATGATATAGCCAACATCATTAAGATGCTATACAATAATATTTTCAGTTGCATATTAAAAAAGTTAAGTGACATTATTTTGAATAAAGATAGTCATAATCTGGTTAAGTTCATCGCCAAGATTGAAAAACATATAGACTGGTCGAATGAAGATGGCAAACTTGCAGACCCCAAAACAGCCTTAGCTATCAATAAGCAGCTAAGGCTATTATTCTCAGCAACGTGAACGCTAAGATCGATAAGCTTAATGCCTGATTTTACTCGTAGCATTAATATGCTCCCAACATACGCTGTCCACTATATCTCGGAGTAATTTCAATTTCGCAAGGCAATTCTGATAATCCTTTTCATAGACCTTAAACGTCGGCAGATTTCGGGAATACCGAAGATAATACAACAACTGACCATACCACATTCTATTGTTGTTCTGTGCCGGATCGAAGGACTCGGCTAAACGCTGTGAAAAATGACGGACTCTGAAGTAGCTGTATTCGAGATGCGAACACCGTATGACATCGCCGTAGAATACAGATTCTATGGCCTTAAACAGCATATCTGCGGTGTAAAACAGATTTAAGGCGGCCATTCGGGGTTGGCCATCCCTCCATGCAGACTCGGCTCTATTTAGAAAAACTTCGGCGAAGTCAGCGAAATGCTCATAGGCCGCTTGGTGCAATGCAGGATTATACGGCCGCCGCTCTATGGGGTAATGGCATTTTCTATTATCATAAATGGGGATGCCTTCGTTGCAAATTGAAATAAAAAAGCAGCTGCCTTTCGAACAGCTGCTTTTTAAGGACGACAGAGAACAGGAGTGCAGGAATATGTTTTCCTCTTTGCGATTTGAGCGGCAGAAAGCGGCGTCCAGAATTTCCGCGAGTTTGTAGGTGTTGATCCAGCATTCCTGCTGGCTCACAAGCAGTAATTCGTATCCGCCCAAAACGCTCCTCATAGATCCATTGGCGTATTTCCCGAACAATATGATAAGGTCAACCTCCGTATGCCTGCGGATGATTCCGACAATGCGCTTGAGCTCCCGACGGTTGATTTCGGGGATATCCGCTATGGTGGTTCGTTCTGCCTGGTTCATGCCGGTTGAGATTATTTAGATATTTTATTCTCATACATGATTAATCGACGGTTGCACACCAGACTGATGATCTTTTTCATTTTTTCGACATACGCGATATCTGCCGTGACGGTATGCGGCGAGACTGTGAAGTTGTAATCAAAGCGGGCGGCATCCAGATAGTTCCTCAAGCGGGGAATTGTGCTCATTGCCGTGTATTGCCCGGAGTCGAACATGACCATCAAATCCGCCGAGAGTGTTCGGAGGCTGACGTAAAGCTCCTCAATATTCTCACTGTCGGTTTCGAAGTGGTAAAATACGAAGAAGAGCGTTCTGAAATACAGCAGGGCGGCTTGTGCGCACAGGAACGCGGCCCTGCGGAAATCACAGGTGATGGTAGCCTCACCCGCATTTTCCAACAGCTGATTGCCCAGTCCGTAGATATGCGAGAAATAATACAACGCATCGTTCCGCGCCGCGCCGAAGTCACAGCAGGTCTGCGTCGGGATGCGGTATCGTTTATGGCAGTACAGCACCGTGCCTTCCGTTTTGGCGAGATAGAAAACGGGCGAATGGGTGTGCGACGCGATGAATTTTTTGGTGTAGATATAAGGGTTGATATAACCAATCCCGCGATGCTTCGGCGGCATCTTGAGTTTCAGATACCGCCTTGCCGCCTGCTCTCCGGTCAAGTGAATCTCATCGGTAATGATCAGCAGGTCGTAGGCGGCAATATCGCTGTGGGGAGTTCCTCCAGCAAGTGAGCCGAAGAGGATGACGGCTTCGGGCCGATAAACCGAACTTCGGAGGATGTCAACTATATGCTGAGCCTCCCGCGTATCATACAGAGTTGGCTCTACTGTCTGCTGGTTTTCGGCCGCAGGATTTATGACGATTTCGGCCGACTGCTCCGGTCCCATGTTATTTATATTTTCCATTTTTTCGATTAATTACAGGTAATACATATGCGATCCTTGCCGATGGCAAAGACACAAAAATCAGTAATAGAATAACTTGTGAAAAAATGTTAATCGGGAGGATGGGAGTAGACAGAGTCTGGATTGTTGCGGGGCAGGAACTGCCCGCATGCCGGCTCATGGCCAATCAGCATCGTGATGCCGATAAAATATTGGATTCGCATAAAATAAAAAAGTGCGCAGCTGCGAATCCAATATTTTGCTTTTGTAAGCTCAAAAAGGGTGCTGTTCACGGGCCGCTAAGCCCCAACAACTCTGCGCATAAGTAAATCCCCATTGAGGATCATTACAAAAGACCATATTATTAGATTCGCACTGCAAACATAAGAAAAGATTTCTTATAACCACTCAATTATTCAACATTAATCGAATGATTCTCAATGCGAAAGATCACTTTGTAATGAATCTCAATCTATGTTTCGGAGTATTAGCAAATTGCCGTTCCGAATATCTTGATGACAACAAAGATATGAAGAATTTTTGAAAAAGCATAAGTGCGCTGATTTTGCCCAAATGAGACATTGTATCCGCTGTGATTGCCTGCGGCTGTCTATTTTCACAGCGACAAGTGAAATCAGATGGACGAAGTTCGCATAAAAGACCTGCCGAGCGCGAAGGGGCAACTGGATAGATTCGATCAATTCGAGTTTATTGTCGATGTCCCGGCGGCCGAGGCGTCGCTGAAGGTGTCGGGAAGCGATATCAAAGGAGTGATGTCGCCCAAACAACATACCCACGCTGTTGCTGAGGTGACGGGGCTTGCGGGTGAGTTGGAGAAGAAGTTAGACCGGAAAGGCGGCACGGTTACGGGCGACCTTGCGGTGATGGGGACCGCCTATATGCGCAGTCTGCGGCTGGAGGAGTTTCTGGAGGTTCCCGAATTTCAATACAACCGCGTCGAAACCGTCGTAGGCGACCGATGGTCGGCTCCGGGAGGTGGGATTGTCGAACGAGTGTCCGACGACAGGCGGTCGCTGGTCATCAAATTGGAGGAGGGCGAAGTCGGGACGCTCCGTGAGAACGATCTCTGCATGGGTGTGTTCCTCAACGCGGCGATGGACGAACCGGGCGGCAACACGGAAGATGCAGACGACAGCTTTGGGAATCGCACCTATGCGGGTTTTACGACCTGCTATTTCCGGCTTACGAAGTGTCTGGACAGGGCGCGGTACTCGGAATGGGAGTATGAACTCCGGGAGGGATATCCCTGTCATCCGCAGGCGGCAATGAGCATTGTGGCTTTTGGCAATACGACCGACAAAGCGCGGCAGAGCTCGCGCTACGAGACGCGCACCTATCAGCGATTTTTAGTGGGGATGGACTCGTGGGAGATTGGCGTGGAGAATATCGCTGCGCAGTTCGGACAGTTAGACAATTTGATCGCACATGGCCTCAACATGACAGGCTATTCGGCCTATCTCAAGAATATCTATCTGCAGGGTTATCTTTCCGACCGTCTGGGCGATAGCTGGTTCGACTCGGCTTCAGGCAATCTTCAGCTTTATAATCGGGCGACAGGCTGTGGCTTGAGTTTCCGGGACGGGATTCTGCGGTTCGGGCGCATAGACCCGGCAAAGCCCGATGCGGGGACGGATTTAGACAGCCTGCTCCAGAGCGTGGCCGATACTCTCGAAACCCTGTCGCGCATCAATTCCGACGAATATGTGTCGCCCGTCGAGAAGTCGTTTCTAAGAGAGCGTTTGCAAGATATTCGGACGGAGTATGAACAGCTTCGGGCGAATGCTCAGCTTTGCATCAGTACATTGCGGGTTCTGATGGTGAATGGGAGGATTCGAATGGTAAATGGTCGTCAGCGCAATGTTCGTGTATTGATTGGCGAGTGGACTCTTTACGAGGAGGCGTACCTGGCCGCCGTCGCCGCATTGGAGAAATACACGCAGGCAGAGCCGGAGTTTATCCCCACGGGCGAAGATTTCGGCCGTATCGAAGCCTACTACACAGCTCGTCGGCAGATTGCCGAAGTACTCGACAAAGCGTCGAAGTCCGGCGGAAGTGAGTTGGAGTATCTGAAGCAGAATTTCAAAGATATAACCACCGAGATCGATGCAGGGAGCGGCGTGGCTCTCTCTGGATTTGTCGGCGTGAAGGACGCCGGCAATGTGAAAGTTGTCGCAGGCATGTCCGGGTGCTCGATGTCGGGCGTGAATGAGAGTGCGCACGGCAAGCTGATGTTCTTCGCCGGCGCCGACGGAATTCGAAATGCAGGCAAGGCAAACACCCGCATCTACGAAGACGGTCATTTAGAGATCGAGAGCGGTATCTTTGGCGGCTACTCGAAGGTGCGGTTCAAACGCTTCGATGAGCCGGGGACGGATTTCAACAGCACGACGGGGAAATACACCCTCAACCGGAATTTTAACCTGCTGGTTAGCGGCAATCGGTGTACAGCAAACGGCTATCAGATATGGCTATACTTGCCGACCTCTGCCGATTACGTTGGCAGTGTCATCAACCTTTATGATTGTCCGATCCGCACCCGCAGTTCGGCAAATCTGATATTGGCGGTTGAAGACCCGCAGTCCGGATTGTTTACGTCTCTCAAGAAAGATATATACGGATTTACATCCACACCCCGAATTGAAACGTATGGAGGAATCCTGCAGTTGCTGGCCGTGCCATCGATATACTCCGGTAAATGCTTCTGGCACGTGACCTATCAGCTTATGACCGAGTTTAAAGTTTATGAACCTTAAAATAATCTATTATGGCAGATACCATTACCATTGCAGAACTCCCGAAAATTACAGCTCTGGCCGCGACGGATCTGATCGAAATTGATCGAAACGGAGCGGGTGCGGCTGTGACCTATGCAACATTAGTCTCCTCGCTCTCCTCCTCGATGGGCTTGACCGGAGTGCGTGAAGCCCTTGATATTATAATCGGATAACTATGGCTGCAGATTTCACTTCATTGGTACTCCGGCTTCAGAATACACGGATCAAGTTAGCCTCGACCCTGCGCAGTAAAAGTGTGGCGGCGGCAGATACCGATACGCTGACTGTATTGGTCGAGAAAACGGCTCTGGTGGACAGCACCAGCGGCCTGAATCAGATTCGGAATGGCTATCAGTTGTTCCGGGGCAACACGACGCTGACGCGCTTCCCGGAATTCGACACCTCGGTATTCGATTCGATGTATCAGATATGCTATGGATGCACGGCTTTGGAGATCGTTCCGGCACTCGACACGTCGCGGGTGACGAATCTGATGTATGCTTTTTATGGATGCTCTAATCTGGTTGAGATCGGAGACATGGACACTTTGAGTGTCTCCTCTGCATCCGAGATGTTTCATGGCTGTTCCAAACTGCGAAAGATTCCGAGGCTGAATTTCAGCAACGTTACGTCGCAGATCACGACAACCTTCGTATCCTGCGCCGCGTTAGAGGAAGTCGTCTTCGAAGGTGTTATTCATGTAGATATCGCCATGAACGGCTGCCCGAAGCTGACGGTGGCCAGCCTGCTCTCGTTGTTGAATGCGCTTGCATCCGGCGTATCGGGGCGTGAATGTAATATCGGCTCGAAGAATCTGGCGAAACTCACTGCCGTACAGAAAGCTATTGCGACGGGGAAGGGATGGGTGTTGAGTTAAATAATCAAGCAATAGTTTGTCAACTATCAATATAAATTATTTGGATTTATAAAATTGTTCTTCTATTTTTGCTGAACCAGAAGTCCCCAGAATGAACGACTGATGGTTTTTTAATGATAATTACGGTGGATATAATTATTCCGCTGTTAGTGCTTCACTGACTCGCTAAAATACTTTCGCGTCAGAGCCAGATTGGAAGCCAAATATGACAAGACGCGAAAGACTATAATTATTATGGAGAAAATGAATGCTCCCGTAAAGGCTCCCGATGGCCTTCTAAAGATCGGATATGTATCTAATCTGAAAAATGGTGTTTACATCAAAGAACTTCAAGAGCTTCTGAATGACACCGACCAAGATCCAACTTCACAAGATTTGCGTGAACGTGCAACGAATGCCGAGATTATTCTCTTAAACAGACACGGTTATCCAAAAGATGCTGCAGGCAAAGCCGTGCCGGAAAGTAAAGCCAAGTTCAAAGCATTTAAGACTGGGTATACACTCGGCGGCAATGATGTTTATGGCTGGTTTGAGAAAGGTGAAAAGGACAACTTTGTTGGTGTGACATGGGGCACGATACAAGAGCTTCGGGCATACGCGAGACTTCGGGAAAAGACTGCCTACTTATTTAAAATGGGGAATTTCTGCTTCGAAAACATCGACGATTGTCAGACATTTCTTGAGGATATCGTAGAAGCGACCATTCCCGAAAGCTGGAGATACAAAAATAAAGACACCATCATAAAGCACCCTATTCTCAAAAGTTACCTCGAAACGTTATTTAGTAGATTAAAGAAAGAAGAAAAAGTCCTTAAAAGCAAAGATGGCAAGTACATCATCTTTAACACGAATCTGCTCGATAAGTTTTTCCATGCAATGTATATTATAGCGGAAGTGCAGGAGGCGGAGGGGCTTGAGGTATATTTTCATCCGATAAGAACGGCAGAAGAGAGCTATACAACGTTGAAGAAATATGGTTTTGAAGATGTACATCCTGAACCGCCGAAGTTCTTCGAAGAAGTCGACGAGGTGGTATTTAATACGTCATGGAAAATAGAGAAGGAACACAACTCGCTCAAACACATTATCGAACAGCGAATTGATCGATTCCCTGCCAATATGCGCGGACAGGATTCATACGTGCTTGCAAAGAAATTGTATGATGCTATCGACTATGCGTTAGCCATAGCACAACGTAACTACAAATATATCATTCCTATCTATTATCCGAAGTTTGATCGCATATCTTTTCTGATGCCGATTTTCTTGGATGGCACATACAATACTTATCCAGATTTTGCGCTCGTTCTCGAAACAGATGCTGAGAACAAAATCTATATAGCAAGGACCATCTTGGATTTGGAAACAGGCTATCAGGACGCACGTCTAATTGCTAAGCCTGATGAGTCGTGGTTGAATCCTATCACGTTGAAATAACAAATAATTTTAGGTGTCCATATTGGACACCTAAAATTTTATGATCGCGGAAAAGGGTTATTTCTCGCAATCTATCGCCACCTTGATCACTCCATCCTGTTTGTTCTCGAAGAGCCGGTAGGCCTCCTCGATCCGACTTAACGGAAAACGGTGCGTGATGAGCGGCGTGGTGTCGATCTGTCCCGTCTCGATCAACCGAAGAATTTCGGCGCAGTCGCAGCCGTCGACGCCTCCGGTTTTGAAGGTGAGATTCTTGCCGTACATATCCGGCAGAGGCAGTGTTTGCGGTTTGTCATAGAGTGCGACGATGGTAACGACTGCGTTGGGTCGGGCGCACTCCCACGCCAAACGGAATGTGTCGTCCGCTCCGGCAACCTCCAGCACCACATCAGCTCCCCCGTGGTCGCTGTGACGCAGTACGAACTCCCGGCACTGTTCTGGCTCAACCACCGATACGTCGGGATAATGCTCCCGCACAAAACGGATTCGTTCGGGCGACTTTTCGCAGACGATGATGCGTTTCGGTCGCTTGAGCATCACACAGAGCAAGGTGCAGATTCCCGTCGGGCCTGCGCCGATAATCAGCACCGTATCCTCCTCTTTGATCTCCGAGATGCGGGCGGCCCAATAGCCCGTCGCCAGCACATCACCCACGAGAAGAGCTTGCTCGTCGCTCACACTGTCGGGAATGCGATTCAGCCCCTGATCGGCATGCGGGACCCGCACATACTCCGCCTGTCCGCCGTCGATCCGGCATCCCAACGTCCAGCCGCCGTTCGGGTCGGTGCAGTTGTTCACATAGCCGTTACGGCAAAAGAAACACTCGCCACAGAAGGTTTCGACATTAACCGTGACCCGGTCGCCGGCCTTGATCGACGTGACGCCGGAGCCGATCTGTTCCACTACGCCCACCATCTCGTGCCCGACGGTAATTCCCGGCACAGCGCGGGGCACACTGCCATGTTTGATATGCAGATCGCTGGTACAGATGCTGCCGAAGGTAACGCGCACAATGGCGTCGCGCGCATTCAGCAGCACAGGTTTAGGCTTTTCCCGCAATTCAAATTTTCCGTGTTCGACGTAGGTGTAGGCTTGCATAGAATTTAGTGTTATTCCCGTTTCAGATAGACCTGCCATTGGCCGCGTGTTCCTCCAATACGTTCAATATATCCTTTCTTGCGTAAGGTATTCAGGTTGCGCTGGATGGCAGATTTGTTAATCCCCACAATCTGCGATAACTGGACGATCGTGGAGGTTGGTTTTGCGGACAGCGTTTCGATAATCACGCGCTGCGACTCATTTTTGATGGTTACTATCGCCCCATTATACCACCATTCACTATTAATTAAACCACTCTTTTTGCCTGCAATCACATTCAGATTATTTTGCAAGGTTATTTCGACGAGCTCCCGCAAATAATCGACAAAAGGCGCGATCTGATCGAGCGAGGCATTTGCTCCGTCGGAAGGCGTAAGCCCGGTCTCGATATCGCACCGGTGCAGCGTGCGCAGATAATTTTGTTTGTCGGAGGTCTTGATTACAATCATCGGATAGCTATGCCGCAAAAGCACATAATTGACTAACAAACGCGCAATTCGGCCATTCCCGTCTTCAAAAGGATGGATTCGGATATATCGGTAATGCAATAATGCGGCAAGCTCAATGGGCGACAATTCGCGTTTCCTCTCCTGGGTATTATACCACTGAATCAGCGTACTCATAAACGCGGGGGTCTCCTCGACAGCGGCGTATTGGAATATCTCTCCGGTCGTGGTAATCACTGAATTCGGGTGGGTCTTATACTCCCCGACCTTAATTTGCATGCGCGTTTTGTCACCCGAAGGAGTAACCGCATCTTTCCAATAGTCCTGTACAAGGATCACTCGGTTCAACTCCCGGATAAAACCTTCGGTCAGCCCTCGTTCCCGATCCAATGCCGCTTCGCGCATCAACTCCAGACCGACATTGTGGGCTTTCATCTCCTCGTAATCTTTGAGCGGCGCACTCCCCGATGTTTCGCCGAACATTAACAGAAGTTGCGTCTGCCCATAGGTGAGTGTATTCCCCTCTAAATGGTTGGAATTGAAGTTGAAGTCGACCCGGAATTTTCGATCCAGCTGTTCTTGTACGGATTGTTCAAGAGGCTGTGCCTGTTGCCATCTTTGAAATAAATCTGAAATTTTTTCCGCCATATTACACCACTTTTATCAGATTATTATACCACCAAATATAATGCAAATATAGCTAATAATTTCAGTAATGATCATTCTGCCGGAATTATATTGCTTTAATCACAATACAGCCCGAAGGGTAAAACCATCGTGCTGTTGCGTAAATATTGATTAATTCTCTACTCACCGATCGTACAAGACTTCCATCTTCCATTGTGAAAGATATATTTGTAGCGGATATCTGTTATGACTAAATAGGAATATGCAAATTCATTCGCATCTATTTGCAACTAAATCAGCTATTTATTTCCAATCCTCGAATGATTCTCAGGATCTCATAAGCCACCTGCGGAACAATGGCGTTACCGCAGGCTTTTACGGCTTCGGTTCGCCACTTTTTATGTGATAAGGATAGTCCAGCCAGTTGGCGGGGAATCCCATCATCTCCAGGGTAAATCGGGGGTTGAGTTGGGAACTGCGTCCAATCAGCGACTGGTCTTTCTGCTGTGCTACGCCGTGAACATAATCCTGCAACGCACAACTGAACTGCCGAGCAGGGTCTGTCCGTGTCGATCCTCCGTTGCGGTCGCTCGCCACAGGTGTCGGCAGCAAACCGCTCACAGTCAGATCGCTCAATGTCGCAGAGAATATCAAGCCATTCGCACGCTGCTTGCTCTTTCCTGTTACAGTTTCTCCGCCTCTTGTCGCATCGGTCGCAGTTGGTGTTGGTAACAGATCCCACAGTTTCACCAATCTGGCCAATCCCACACTGCCGTCCTGTCCGTTGCGGTTCACTTTGCGTGGCATCCCTGTCGAGGTGATTCGGAAAGTATCCTCCTTGCCGATCACTGCTCCCATCGTGGCATCCGAGGCTACAGGTGTCGGCAGTAATTCCTGTTTCATTAAGTCGTGCAACGAACCACACCCGGTCTCGTTTGTGGGGCGCACCGATGCTGCAAGCCGGAATAACAAGCGGTTGGATGGAATATCCCGCTTGCTCAAGATCTTCACAAATGCTGTCGATGACGAATCGCTGTTCTTCGGTTTCGATGACTCGATGATCCTCTTCTTGATAAGTGGTTTCATCTTCCACTTTAGTGACCGTACCGGGGAGTACCATCGAGGCGATTCCAATAACATTTTCACCAATAATCCAAGTCGGCCTGACCTGTCGAATGATGTCAAGCATTGCCGGCCAGAGGTAACGGTCATCTGCCGCTCCCTTTCGCTTACCTGCCAGGGAGAAAGGCTGGCAAGGAAACCCTCCGGTGAGTACGGTGATTCTATTTCTGTATTTTGAAAAGTCGGTGGTTGTGATGTCTGCATAACTGTCTGAGTTGGGGAATTGATGTTCGAGTACCTGACGACAGAAGTCGTTGTTATCGGCGTGGAAGATGTTTTGAAATCCTGCCCACTCTGCCGCAAGGTCAAATCCTCCGATACCGCTGAACAGAGATCCGTGGGTTAAAATTCTCTCTTTACTCATTTAATATGTATATTTGCATAATCATAATCTATTCAATCTATGGAATTAACCATATCACTTATCGGAGCCGGAGTTGCAATTTTAGTCTCTATTGTCGGAGCATATTTTGCGTATCAGAATAGTATTATTCTACAAACAAGAAAATTGAAAGAATCTCATTACATCAACTATGTATCCTCTCTTCATGATCTTTGTGCTTATAACGATAATAAAGAGGTTCTTGCAGAATATGTTAAAGTAAGAGATGTTCTTTTGACGGTTGCTACCACAGAAGTTATTAGCCGCATTATCGAATTTGAACATTATGTAGATGAATGCAATGCTAAAGACAGACATGATAAATACTTAACACTTGTAATAAAAGCTATTAGAAAGGATTTGAAATTAAGTAATAAGAATCTACCTCTTTTATACTTCAAGCACGCATAATCTAATAGTTCACTACAATCCATTCTTCCTGCTTGCGGCGGGACGTTTTGGAGGCCGTGATTGTGCGGTCAAGACGGTGGATTTTCCAGCCGTATTCTGCGACGAACTTTTCGATCTGCAGGTGTGGGAACATGGTGAGCATAAACCTGCCTTTGACTTCGGCGAGGATGGTGAGCAGACGTTCGAAGTCTGTATCGTTGAAGGTTCCGTTGTAGTGGCCGCAATCGCTGCCGACATACGGCGGATCTACGAAGTGAAAAGCACCTTCGCGGTCATAGCGGGTGATTACGCGCAGGCCATCTTCGCATTCGACGGTGACGCGGCCGAGCCGTTCGCACAGTTCCTCGGTGAAGGCTTCTTTGCCGTTGCGGAGCTTTTGGGTGGTCGCTCCACTGCGGTCGTAGCCGAACGTGCCGTCGATCATCGATGCGAAGCCTAACTTGGTGCAGACCCATACGGCCCATGCGCGGTCGACGGGTGTGAAGAACGAGGGATGCTCGTTGATGTGCCGGGCGTGTGCATGAATCTCCCGGCTGTGGAGTGTCGCAGCGATCATCTCCTTCAGGGCCGGATACTGCGTTTTGGCAACTTTATAGAAGTTGACCAGCTCGACATTGGTGTCGTTGATCACCTCGCACTCGACGGGCTGTTTGGCAAACAGCACTGCACAGCCGCCGCAGAAGGCTTCGGTGTAAAGGGTATGCTCCGGAATCAGCGGCAGGATGTGCTTCAGGAGCATCTGTTTGCCGCCGTAGTAGGAAATCGGAGTTTTGAGTTTTGTCATGGTATTAGCGTAGTTTGATAAATAGAAGAATAAGTAACAGCAGGCCCGCCAACGCTGTCGCCCACTTAAGCCACACGGCCCCACTTGAGGGTTTTTCTTCGGTCTGCACCTGTTCGTCGCGGCGGGCGGCGGTGTTGATCCGACTGCGGGAGATACTGTCCGTCGCGGTGGTTTTGTTGATCTGGGCGGCGGCTTCGGTGTAGGTAATCCGCTTGATCGGCTGACGTACAGGAATTTTCGGTGGCGGCAGGATGGCCCGGAGGGTGTCCGGAAGGTCGAGGGGCTGGGGAGCTTCTGCTGGAGGATAGAACTCGACAACGGTCTGCCGGAGTGTCCCGAAGCGGCTTTCGACTTCCCCGCGGATCAGCTCCGTGAGTGTCGTGTCGGACGTTTCGATCTGCTCCCGGCTCGTTGTCTGCGTCTGGCGCAGGGGTGCGCAGGAGCAGACCAAAGTCATTATTGCGATAAGGGTTGCGGTTTTATGCATGCTTTCATTGCTTTGATTCGTTCTTTACGTTCATCCATTGTCGGTTCCCGGAGTGTTTGCGAGGGCGTCTCCCACGGAAGAGGGAACATTTCGGTCATCGGCAGGCGGTCTTTCTTGTCGAGCTGGATGCAGGTTGCTACCCACACTGCCCATCGTTCGCGTTCCCACTCCTGCCGCCGCTTGGTTTGCTCTCCGTCGATCCAGCCGAGCCAGGTGTAGACAAACTCGGCGGGAGTGAGTGCGGCGAATGCCTCCGGCGCAAGCCCCATCTGTCCGACGGCGATGGCGAACCATCGCTCATAGGTCACTTTTTGCAGCGGCCCTTCTTCGGGCCGTGTCCGTTTGGGCCGCCGGCCATATCCCCCAGCTTATCGGTCAGCGGAGTGATGCTCTCCATGAAGATTTCCGAGACGGTTAGGATCAGCTCCGGCTCTTCGTCGAAGATGTCCCAGACTTCGCTGTCCGAGTAGCGGCGTTCGATGTTTGCACGCCGCGCTCCGTCATTGAGCCCCGTGACGGTGAGCGCGACAATGGAGTCGAGCGAACCGAGCGCTTCCGCCGAGGATACGGTGGCCTCGAAGTCTGCATTCTGCGCTTTGGTGAAGTCGCAGAGTGCACGGAGGCCGAAATGGATCGGGCAGGCCACGCCCTGAATGACAATCTCTTTCATAAGGATTAGTTGGTTGGTGTGACGGGGGCGAGGTTTCCGCTCCCGGTAAGCGAATAGCTGTATGTGGCATTGTCTCCGGCGGGTGCGCCCAGCGAGAAGGTGGTGATGTAGGCTTTCCCGGCGTAGTGCTTCGTGAGTCCTGTGAGGGGCGACTTGATCACTACGTCGACGAGCTTCTTCGAGAGCACGATGCCCAGCACATCTTCGGGCGTGTGGGCGTTCTGGATGCTCTCGTCGACCACGATCAGACCGTCGCCGTCGACCGACCACGAGATGTCGCCCGGAGCTTTCTCCTTGCCGTTGGTGTCTTTGGTGCGCAGCTCCTTGAGTTCGAGGTCGACCTTGAGCGTGTGCGTCGTGGCGTGGAGCGTGGTTTTCTCGTCGACCAAAAGGATGATGTCCTCGCCCTGAATGACGCGTTTGTTTGCAAATGTTTCTGCCATAATGATGCGTTGTTAAAAGTTAGACGATGCGAAAAGTGAGCGTCACCCCGTGAATATCATAGTCGGGGTAATACTCCGTCGAGGAGGATTTGAACGAGCAGCGGCGGTCGGTCAGCACTTGTCCTTCGAGGGCCGCGATGATGCGGTGCTTGAGCTTTTCGAGAGCGGAGGTTTTCTGCTCGTAGACCGCTACTTCGAACGTGGTCACGTATCCGGCGATGCCGTTCATTGTCCGCACAGGGGTTTCGTCCGGCGTGGAGAAGGCCGCAAAGGGAACGGCAGTCCGCTCGTCCACAGCTCCGGCTTGTATCTTGTCCCTCAGTTCGGGAATCTCGCGTTCGAGGAGCGCAATCAGCTCCGTTTTGAAATCGGTCATTTAATGACAGGATTAAAGTTTTTTGCCACGAATTTTTCGATGGCGGCCGCTAACTCATCGCCGAAAAGTGCCACCGTGCGTTCGTTGTTTTCGTTATAGGCTTGTTCCAGGAAGGGCGTGGCTTTAATGCCCTTGACGCTTCTGGTGAAGACTTTTTCGCCACGCTCGTTTTCGAAGACTAACAGTTTGCCCTTTTTCGAGGTGCGCGGATCTTGTGTTCCCTCGTGGATGAACTTACCGTAGTATTGGTTTATCGCACCCTTCTTCTTCGTGACTTCGAAGATGGGCTTGACCGCCACCGAAACTTCGGATTTGGATGCCTGCCGATCTTTGAAGCGGACGATGCGCAGCTGCTTTTTGAGTTTGCCGCTCCTGACGGGCACTTTGCTCCTGGCCGACTGAAGCATCGGTTTGGCCGATCCCCGCAGGGCCGCCAGAAGCATCCGCTTCTGCATCGTATTCGGCAGCTCATCCAGAATCCGCTTGGCCTCAACGTATCCCTCAACCTTGACTGTCAGCATCGGATTTCGTGCATTTGAGATGCAACCGCCTGCGGCGACCCTCCTCGTGGATAGAGGTTATCTTCCGCAGGTATCCGTCGTCGCGGATCATCTGTCCGGCTTTGAGACCCTCCTGCCAGCGAATGGAGTAGACGACTTCGTTTTCGTGAACAATGCGGCCTGCATAGAGGTTCTCGCGGCCGCCATTCTCCGTGCGCTGGGCATAGCAAACCGTTACAGGCTGTAACGCTTTGCTCCGGTCGTTGTACTCATCGCGTTCCTCCACATATTCAAGGATTTCGATTCGGGTGTCAAACATCACCGTAAGGTGTTACGCGCCACGGAAGGAGCAGTTTCTCAGCTGTGAGTGAAAGTTCCGATACCGAACGGCCGACCAGATTGTCCGACTCGTTGTCGTAGAGCGTGCCGAGGATCAACAGAATTGCGGCTTTGATGGCCGGAGGGATCGTGTCTTTGTTGTAGCCCACGACCGCCGTGACGGATATGCGTTCACCGAGATACTCCGGTTCGGTAATCAGCAGCGGCTGGTAATCATCTTCCAAAAGTGTGTACTGTTTCTCCGGAATTAAAAATTGAGATACGGCGAGCCGCTCGATTTGCGAAGTGGGGACTGGCAGGCGGACGATGGGTGTGTCGGTGGGGACAAGTACGTCGAAACCCACTCTGCGCTCCCGGATCATCCGGCCTGTCATGTCCTCAGCCACAGCAACAGCCATGTCAAGTTTTGCAGCAATCAAAGCGTCGTCGTGCGTGGTACTGCCTACCCGGAGGTGCTGTTTGGCTAACTCCAGCGTGATCGGCGGCTCCCGTATCTCAAGCGTTTTCATGGTTCCGGATTAGAATTACGGAACTGACAGGACGGGCGCGTAAAGATACAATGGCCCGCCACCGTTCCGTTTCTATATTTTCAGAATAAATCACAACCGATTGATTACTAATACTTATGCACCAGCTTGTGAACGGGATGTGTCCCCGCATCCAGGAGGAGACCATCCACACGGGCAAAGCCGAACAGACCGATGGAGAGGTACTCAGCCAAAAGCTCGTTCAGCCGGATGATGCGGAAGTTCTTCACCATACGGATCTTGTACTTCGACAGGTCGCCGAAGAGCATAGAGGCATTGCCTGCGCCGATGTCGGCAATATCGTCATTGAGGATGTAGTTCTTTCCGAAAAGCGTCGGCGGCGTTCCGTCTTTCGCACCCTCCTGCCAGATGTAGCGGCCCGTCGTGTCCTTGATCTTCACCAGCGACCAGAGTGTATTGCGGTTGAACATAAAGCGACCGCGCTGGGCGTAAGAGGAATCGACTCCTTTGATCAGATCGATGATGTCGTCTAAAGTGATCGCGGCGGCAGCGGGCTTGGCGTCGGAGGCCGTCGCCCAATTGACGATGCCTTTGGGTTTGCCCGTGCCAGAGCCAATAGTCAGATCTTCGTTGATGCCGCGGCCGAAGCTCTCGGCCAACAGGCTGCTCAACAGAGCTTCGAGATCGAACGAGCTGTCCTGAAGCGGTTCCAGCGAGACCGGCACAATGGGCGTGCGGTAGGTGTAGGCCTTGAGTGTTTCGGAGCCGAAACTCGGAGCACGCTTCGTCGACTGGTTGTACTCCGCGACCACGGATGCCTTGGCTGAGGTGTCATTCACCGTCGGCATAATCAGGTCACTGCCTGTTGCGGTGGAGAGAATCGTACCCGCTTCGAACATGCCTCCGTAGGTTTTCAGGGCAATCTCGATACTGTCGGCCAGCGTTGTGGGGACAATCACACCAGCCGAAAGCCCCGTGGTTCCGGCTCGCTTCTCGAACAACGCACGGTTTTCGGTCGAGATGCCGTTGCCGCCGCGCAGCAGATAGTCTTTGAACGCGGAGCGATACTCCTCAGCCTGCTTCGGATCGTCAGCCTGCGTGGTTGCCGCTCGCTGCTCGAACGGCTGTTCTGCCTGCCGCCGCTCCAGCTCCAGGTACCGTTCCTCAGCCTCGACGACTTTGTCTGCCTTGTCGTAATCGGCCAGAAGCTGCTGCCAGCGGGCTTCTTCCTCGGCGGTCATCTCCCGCCCGTCGGCCGCCGCACGCAGTTCGTCGACCTGCTTGAAGACCGAAGCCCGCGCCTCGCGCAATGATTTGAGTTTGCTCATAAAATCTCGATTTGATTTGTTTGAGAGCAAACATACCCACACAAAAGAATACTTATGTGAAACTTTGTCGCATGTGGAGAAATAGAATGAATCTTGCGGGATTATCAGAAGAAATCCATTATCTTTGTCCATATAGAAATATGGAAACAACACACAAAATATACACAGGAGCAGCTCAAAATATGAGCGCAATTTCGGACAGTTCTGTCGAATTGGTTGTAACCTCACCTCCTTATCCCATGATAGAAATGTGGGATGAAATAATGAGTAAGCAAAATCCGAAAATAGCTACTGGACTCAAGGAAAAGGCTCCTGATATTGTATTTGAGTTAATGCATCGGGAGTTGGATAAGGTTTGGTCAGAAGTTGCTCGCGTACTCATTCCCGGCGGAATAGTCTGTGTTAATATCGGAGATGCAACACGAACTTTTGATGGTAATTTTGCATTATATTCTAATCATTCTCGAATCATTAATTATTTCACGAATCATGGATTCGTGAATCTCCCCAATATTATTTGGCGCAAACAAACAAATGCACCCAATAAATTTATGGGCTCAGGTATGCTTCCCGCAGGTGCTTATGTTACGCTGGAACATGAGTGGATTTTAATTTTCCGCAAAGGCGGCAAACGAGAGTTCAAAAGTGCAACAGATAAACAGAAACGTAGAGAAAGCTCATTCTTTTGGGAAGAACGAAATGTGTGGTTTTCCGATTTGTGGGATAATATAAAAGGAACTAAACAAAAAATCGCGGCAGAAAGCCGCGATAGGAGTGCTGCATATCCTTTAGAAATCCCATACCGACTGATCAATATGTACTCCCTGCAAGGCGATACCGTATTAGACCCATTCCTTGGCACTGGAACAACTACGATTGCAGCCATTATGAGTAATCGCAATAGTATTGGTTACGAGATTGATGATAAGTTTGCAGATGTCATTATAGACAATATACAGTCTTCATCGATTGACCAAATGAATGAATTGATCAAGAGCCGAATCGAAGCTCACAAAACATTCATCGTAGAGCGACAGCAAAATAACAAAGAGATCAAACATTTTAATGAGCATCTCCAATTACCTGTTATAACCTCTCAAGAAACTGATATGCAATTCGTCTATTTATCAGAAATATTAGGAGATAGTAATTGTATAACTGCCCAATATTCAAATAATACGCAAACTATTCTTAATATAAAAATTGGGAGTAGAAAACGTATGAATCCCACTCCCAAAGGAGAACAAATTGCATTAACCTTTTAAGGTTTTACATTCATATCCGGTAATGCAGTTTGATTGGCTGGATTTGTTTGATTCCAGTAGTTTTTTAGATAATTTCTTCGATCACAAGTTTTTTGAGCCCTACGCTCTAATGAATTTAATACTTTGTTTATTTCTGCTACTGTATTTGGTTTCCAGTATCCACTATTATCACTGCCGATTAATTCTCCATGTTTTATTGCATAGCGAATCAGGGCTCTCAGATCCTCCTGATTTGGTATGGGAGAATAACCTAATTTGGTTGCAAGATTTGCAGCATGGATCGCATTTGCTTTGCCGAAAGACAAAGTTGTCATTAGCCGAGTAATATCAGCTGCTGTAAATATAGGCATAATCTTAAAAGTTATATTCAACAACGATCTCTGACTTCTTTTTATCGTAAAATATAATCGGGACATCAATCTGCTCAGGGAGCTCATTCATCACCCGATAGGTAATAGGTTTGATGCTGACTGCCTGCTCCCCGATATAACCATCGACACCTTGAGCCTCTTCGTCTGGAGTCGCTAATCGATGAGTTGTATGCCTACCTTCAGCAATTTTTCGAAGAATCGCCTCCTGGAACTTCAATCCGCAGTAGGTTTTAACAACAACTAATTCCTCAACCCACTTCCGGACCATCTCCTTATCAATTGTTTGGATGCTTTCTTTAAAAAGCTCAACCATTCGAAAAACCCGTTCCGTCGCAGCATCGACAGCCTCTGGATGACCGGCTTTATACCAAGTATCCCATTGAGCCATTGTTCCTGCACCAAATTCTTGAATCAGGTCACTCATCTGTCCTACGACACTCGGACGAGTCCCTTGCGCATTTTGATTAGCAAGATTCAGTATCTGTGTTGCATATTTTGGATATGCATAGCTTTGATCCGAGAGAAGCTCCTGCACCTCAGCATTGGGAATTCGTAATTTCATATCAATTCATTTATGTGATGTAAGAGTAACAGCCGAGGGATTTTGCCTCGGCTATTACAAATATATGCATTTTTATCTATCGAACATTTGTAATTCTCAAAAAATCACACAACCTTCGTTTGCGCTCATGATATGCATCAAAAGGCTTCGAAGATGTTGACTGTTCAAGCCACTCCGCTTTCCGCTCCTCGAGATGTCGCACCGATGCTTCGGTGTCTTGATAGGCAGGAAAGACCACCAACGCCACATCCACCACGCGCGCGAATTTGAGAATCGTGCGCTCGTCCGTCTCCAGCCCGTTCTGCTCGTCAGCATATACCCAAGTATCCTGCGCCACACCGAAGCGGAAGGAGCACTTCGAGATGTCGCCACGGCGCACTAACTCCACCATGTCGTTGCCGCACGAGGTGTTCGGGGCTTCGAACGTGAAGCGCAGGCCGATATCATCGACCTCAAGCTGAAGCGTTCCGCTGGTTGTCCGGGCGAGGATCGCATCGTCGCGGTGATTGAAGCACATGATTACATCCGAGAGGTCGCACTCTTCGAAAGCTCCCTGCGCGATCTTCTCCCGAAACCAGCCCATGATCGGCTCGCTCCATGTGCCGAACTTGGCGGCATAGCCCGTGATCGTCCGGCTGACGACGGCATCCCGCTGTTCGATGCGCAGGTCGGTGGCAAGGCATCGGACTTCGATTTCGTTATTTGCTGGTCTTTTTTCCATTTATTGCATTTTTAACTGGCTGCATATTCATCTGCACGAAGTATTCGTCGCCACCGTCGTAGGAGTTCATATCCTCCAGCGACCGGATTTCGTTGGCCGATATTGCACCGACGAAATTCATGTTCTTGTAGTATTCGGAGCGGGTCTTGGCATCGCCGCGCAGGAGTCCGTTCAGGCCGAAAAGGAAGTAGTAATCCGCGAACTCGTCGTCGCGCAGCAGCTTTCGGTTGAACTCCTCTTCGATCCGCACGAGATATGGCAGCAGGCAGTATTGCACGAACTCCATCCCCTGATGTTCGATGTTGTTGTTGGTTGCCCGTTCCAGATCGGCAATCATGTGCGGCGGGATGCCGTAGATGGTGGCGATCTCGGTTTTCTGGAATTTGCGCGTGGCGATGAACTGCGCATCCTCCGGCGGGATCGAAATACGCTCGTAGGTCATGCCGCCCTCTAACAGCAGGGGCACATGGGCGTTATGCAAACCGACCGCCTGCGCCATGAGGTCTTTGCGGAGCCGCTGGTAGGCATCGGGCTTGAGCGTCGAGGGGTACTTGAACACGCCTGACATATTGCCGCCCTGATCGAAGAAGCGTTTGCCATAGTCCTGCGCCGAGACCGAGAGCGCAAGATTGTCGCGGTGGACGGCGATGGGACTCTTGCCTTTATAGCCATTGGTCGAGAGTCCCCGCAGGTGGATGATATCTCCGTTCGGGAGCAACTCTCCGCCGTCCAGCCGATAGAAGAGCTCGTCGTTGTCGGAGAGGATCGGTTCGATGCGGGCCGGGTGGATGAGCTTGAGACGCAGCGGCCGATAGTATTTGTCGCGGTAGATCCGCGCATACCCATTGCCCCAGAGGGCGCACGAGATCATCAGATGATGCATTAGGTCGAAGCGCGTGGAATAGCCGTTGGGCTTCTGAACCAAATGGTGGCAGGGATGCTGGTACTGCCGTTCGCGGCCTTTCTTGGTGCGCTGGTAGAGGTGCATGGGCAGCGTTCCGACTGTCTCGGAGAGGATCCGGACGCAGGCCCACACCGCCGAGAGGTTCAGCGCACCCTCCTCGGAGATGTTCGGCTGCCGCGTGGCATCGGCAACGGTGTCGGCCGTGATCACTTTGTTGACCGCTGCCTCGAACTCCGCAGAAGATAGCACTCGGCGCTCATTACGATGCATGAAAGGAAACAACCTCATAATTTTTTGCTACAAACATATCGTCTCTGTTCCTAAAATAAACAAGACATTGTCGCGGGTTAAGTTAAAAATCATTAACTTTATATTGAGAAATTCAACATAAACAAATATTATGATGTGTACCAATCTTTTAATTTACCTATTGTGTCCTTTAGTTGTAGCAATCATTACTGGTTGGTATCTACATAACTTCGATAAGAAATTGGAAAAGTATAAAAGTGAATTTGATAAATTGAATTACAAGCTATCAGTCCAATTCAGCTACCTACATGTAGAGAGAGCTAAAGTTTTGCGTGGCCTTTATAAAACGATGGTAAGGCTACATGAAGCAATGCAGGTTTGGATTACACCATTATTTCTTCCAGATAGTGATGGTAATTATCATAAGGAGGAAGATTTAAAGAATAGATTAGCCGATGTAGGCAAATATTTGAATGAGCTACATAATTTTTACCGAGATAATAAAATACTAATAGCTAATGAACTGCAAGATAAAGTGGAGTCAATAATTAACAAATTAGAAATTTTTTGCATCAATTATAAAACTCAAAAATACCTTTCAGAGAATGCAAGAAGTATTGATGAGGAAATTAAGTGGATGACTCAATCTCAAGATTATGAAAACGAGTTAAAGTACTTGAAAGATATTATTTCTAAACTTGAGAAAGAATTTCAAAAGTTGCTTGCAGTAGAAGATGACCGTCCTATTGATTAAGCAATCGGTTTAACACCCTCCTAAACGAACTAAACTCCGAATACCTGCGTACGCCCATGATGTTGATGTGGAAGTCCTCCAGGCGTTCGTAGGCCTCCAGCTGGGTTGGGTAGAGGTCGCGCATGCGGAGGTAGAGCTCCGCGAAGCCCTCGAACGAGAGGAAGTGGCGAACTTCGGGCGAGAGCGGATTCATCTCCGATAATTCGGCCTCAACTTTTTCACGTTCGGCTGTGATGACGGGCGAGTGATAACGCTTGTACTGCTTGCGATTCATCTTCGATGCACCTTTGCTCCGCTCGGCATAGTCAGCGAGCAGCCTCTGCTCTCGCTCATCGCAAACGTTCATTTTTCGAGTCATAGTGGTATCTATTTTAAAGTTAAAAGTCCTCTGCCCTCATAGGGGTTGGTGTCGTCGTCGGCCTGTGCGGTCATCCACTCACCCAAAGCCATGATCGCGGCGACGATGCCGTCGATCTTCTGAACGGATTTCTCTTTGTCGGGTTTGATGTTCCCGGCCGGATCGGTCTTGACGACCGTCGAGGCCAGCATCCATCGCAGTACCGGATTGCCGAAGTGTTCGATCTTTCCGGTCAAGACCAGCTTCTCAAACTCTTTCGTCGGGGCTGACATCGAGCCATAGCCCTGCCCGAAGGGATTAAATCGCATACCTTCGTTCTGGAGGTCGATGATCGTCTGCGAGGAGTTCCATCGGTCGTAGGCCGAGGTGCGTAGGTCGTACTCCGCGACGATGCGCAGCATGTGGGCCTTCACGAAGTCGTAGTCGATCACGTTGCCGGGCGTGACGGTCACGTATCCGTCGGCCACCCACTTATCATAGTTGATATTCTCCTTGCGGACTTTCTCCTGCATCTTCTCCTCCGGGATCCAGAAGAACGGCAGCAGTTGAAAACGGTCGTCCTCATGGAAGATCAGCACGTAAGCCGTGATGTCGGAGACATTCGAGAGGTCGAGGCCGCCCCAGCAGACACAGCCTTTCAGATCGTCGGGCGACATTGTGCCGACGCACTTCATCCATGCGTCGTCCAGAATCCATGTCTTCTCGGCATCCACCCACAGATTAACGTTCTTGGTCATTACGTTGCGCACGGCCTCCGGGCGGTTCTTGGCATCTTGGACTTGGTCTGCCAGATAATCCACCGAGAGCGACACGCCGAGGTTGGGGTTTGACTTGATCCACATTTTCGGATTGTCCCACTCCTCCCGGCTGTCGAGCGAATAGATGATCCCGAACAGCGAGTCGTCCTCGTTCACGCCCCGCAGGACTTTAATCACGTTGTCGCGGTAGGCATAGCAGGCTCCGGCCTTGTTGAAACCAGCTGTGGTGATGATGAACATGAGCGGCTGTTTCCGTGCGCCGAAGGCCGACTTGATCACATCGAACATGCCGCTGTCACGGTGGGCGTGAAACTCGTCGATAATGCCACAGCTCGGATTGAGTCCGTCGTGTGTGCCGTAGTCGGAGGAGAGGGGTTTGAATGTCCCGCCCTTGAGCTCATAGACAATGGAGTTGCGGAACGGGGTGAGGTAGTTCTTGAGGTCAGTAGCCTTAACAATCTCAACAGCATCGGCGAAGCATATCTTCGCCTGATCCTTCACCGTCGCGGCCGAGTAGACTTCGGGCCGGGCCTCGCCATCGGCGAACAGCATATACAATCCGACTCCGGCAGACAAGGCGGTCTTGCCGTTCTTGCGTGCTATTTCGATGTAGGCATAGCGGAAGCGGCGTGTGCCGTCGGCATTCTTCCATCCGAAGATATTCCAGAGAACAAACTGCTGCCACGGCTCCAGCCGGAATCGCTGTCCGGCCCATTCGCCTTTGGTATGCTTGAGCCGTTCGATGAAGTTGATCGCCCGTGCCGCTGCCTTCCTATCGAAATACCACCCTTTGTCGAGGGCATTGTCGAGGTCGGCATAGTAGCGCTTCACGGCAAGCTGCACGTACTCGCAAGAGACGATTTTTCCATCAAAAATGGCCTTAGCATACTCCTCTGCGAATGTTGTTTTCATAACTACCTGATAATCAATACTTGTTTCATTCTTGAAATTGGGGCGTTTTTTGTCCTTTCGTTTTGGGGTCTCCGAACTTACCTTTGAGCGACAACGGAGCGATTTGAGAATTCTCGAATTTTTAAACCTGAAAAAGGATGAAAACAAAGAGAATTTTTATCGAATTAGTCGTCGCATCATTATTTGCTATCTTACGAAAAAGACTGCCCTCCATTTTATGGGGATTAGTTTTCTGGTATCTTAATCGAGCCTTTGACGATTTTGCGTATGACTCAATCACCTCAATTTTATCTTATTTCCTCGAAATCGGCAAAGTCATCTTTCTGTGGATTATTTGACAGCAATGCCGCTACGCGACTGCGGCTGGCCGGGGTCAGCCCATACTCCACCGCAAGGGTTTTGGCATTGGCAAGAGCTGACTCCGCGACTTTGCGCTTGGGATTCACGAGGGTCGTTGATCCGAATTTCGTTTCTACTTCGATGGTGTAGCCCTCTTTCTCTAACTCTCGCATCGTGTCATGGTAGAGTCCCATCTCACGGGCATAGGCCACGACCAGATCCACGCCGACCAAGTCCAGCAGACGGTTGTTGACCAGCTCGGCCGCCACCACTTCGAATACCTTTTTCGCCGTTCCTTTCAATCCGGAGCGCGGAATGGTAACAACGGAGGTTAGGGCTGGTGTGACCTTGCCAGCCATTCGGCAGGGTTGATCTGTACCCCGAAGTGCCTTTAACTCATTTGGTATTTTCTTACGACCTGAATTCATAAAAAAAATAAGTGATTTTCGTAATATTTTCTACAAATTCGCCAATTTTGCACGCGCGTACAAAAAATTAGGGGAGCGATTACTTTTCGCAGGGTCTGAAGGAATTTCAACCCCCTCCCGCTGCTCTTCGGGAGAGTACCTTGCTCATGTAACTCTTTGATACCCACTGCGTGGTTTCAAAGGGTTGCGAGAATTCAAAAAGTTTTACTTATCAAACAGTTAGCTTAATTCATTAATCTACTGTACTGTCATCATACACCCCGATTTTATTTCTTTTTCAGAATGAGGTTTCCGACCTCTCTGGACGGGGAGTTGTGAAGCAGTCGTCGTTGCTGGGCCATCTCGATGTAGATGCGCGTAGTCTTGGTGTCGGAGTGTCCCATCATATCCTTAATCGTTTCGATGTCCACACCCTGCTCGACCATCAAAGCTCCGAAGGTGTGCCGCAGGGAGTGCGCCGAGATCTTTGGATTGCTGATGCCGATGCGCCGAAGCCGTTGCTTGACGATGCGGCCGATGGTCTGCCGGACGATGCGGTTGTCACACCTGCGCTTGTGGGAGATGAAGAGCGGGTCGCCCTCGGCGAAGTCGCGGTTGGCGATATATTCCTCCAGCCACTCGACGGTGTTCGTATGCAGGACGACGATCTCATTCTTATCCGTGCGGCCCTTGCGCTGAATGTAGAGGATCGGTTCTCCCTCGCGCGTCGAGAAGTCGCCGATGTTGATTCGCTCCACCTCGCAGGTACGCAGACCGTTGAACAGCATCAGCGAGATCATCAGCCGGTCGCGGCGATCAACAGCGGTGCGGCCATCGATGCTCCCTAACAGTTCGAATGCCTGCTCCGCCGTGAGGGGCAGTTTGCTGTATTCCGTGTGCCGCTTGCTGCTCTTGATCCCGGCGGCGATGTTGTCGCAGTAGCCGCGCCGTTCGCAGAATCCATAGAAGAGTTTGAGGATCGTGACGAGGCTGTTCACCGTGTAGACACTCTTGCCTGCGGACTGAAGCTGTTGTTTGTACTCCAGCACATGGGTGTGTTCCGGAGCGCGGGTGTCGATGTCCCGCCCGGCCAGCCACCGGAACCAGAGAGCGATTTTCCGTTCGTAGTCCTGCTTGGTCGCCGGGAGGATGTCGCACTCCGAGATCCATTCGGCGATTATTTCGTTCAGCTTGAGAGTCGTTTTCATAGTTTCAAAAAGGACGGATGCGAGGCTTTCTTTTGCCTTTTGACTGATTGCAACCACAACCCCGCATCCGTCGTCATTGGCTTACATCATAGGCAGTCGTTTTTTGTGGTTATGGTTTTCGGCGATGTTTTTCCTGTCCCGATTTTCGGTTGTGGCAGGTATGGCAGAGGCTCTGGAGATTCTTCATATCGAGAGCCGCACCGCCCTCGTTGATCGGTCGGATATGGTCGACCATCTGCGCCGGGACTGCCATCCCTTGCCGGGCGCATTCTTCGCAGAGAGGATCTTGCGACAGCTTCACGGCACGGACTTTACGCCACGCCGTCGACTGGTAGAACTCCGTGTTGGCATGAACCCGTCCTGCATGGGGTTTGTGTTCCGGCTGCCACGGGCGGCGGCAGGATTTTTTCAGGCGCGGCATCGTCAGAAGATGATGTCGGGGTTCAGCGGCAGGTCGTGGTCTTCATACTCGAAGGCCGTGACACGGATAATCTTCGCTTCGGGATAGCGGCGGCGCAGACCTGCGGCGGTGACGTCGTATTTGGCAAAATCGGCAGTATAGGCCGACTGCCCGAAGCGTTCGAAGTTCCGGCTCAGGTTCTCCAGTTCGCATTCCGACCATTTTTCGATCTGGCCATTGTGCGTGACATATTTGCGGCGGCCATCTTCCAGATAATGAATAACTCGTTGTAATTTCATATTGGTTTTATTTAGCGTAAACTTTCTCCGTTGAATTTCACAATCTGACACAGATGGGAGAGCCTGTCGAACGTGCGCTCTCCATAGCGGCCGAGCAGTTCTTCTTTGGTGAGATTTGTAGAGATGAACAGCGGCCGCAGATAGCGTTCGGCGGCGTTGATCACCCGGTTGAAGCCTTCGGATTTCTCTCCGTAATTATTGACCAGCGACTCGACGCCTAATTCGTCAATGATGGGAAACTGAGTCCATGCGAGATAGTCGAGGTTGGTCATCTTCGGATCGCATCCGGCTGTGCTGGCGGCAAAAGGATATGACTTACAGAAGTCGTCAGCATGGACAGGGACTGCGTGGCAGTTCTTCATTGCCAACAGCACCGGAACGACACCTGTGCTGATAATGCTCTTGCCACGCCCGCAGTCGCCCATCAGCAATAACCCGCGCCCTTGGGTGCCGGTCATCCAGTCGATCACCCGTGCATATTCGGGCAAATGGTGGTATTGGCGGATCGAACCATCCACGCGCTGGAAGATTTCGCGGAATATCTTCTCGCAATGCTCGCGGCTTCCCCATGAGATAACCTGCGGGCTTCGGACGATGATGCGCTTCTCTTTGGAGAGGCGGTTGATAAGGCTTGTTATGTTTTCCATCGGCTGCTTTTGGCTGGTGAATGTAGTCGGATTCAAATTCTTGTCTTGGGGACTTTGTCGCTATTTGGTCTGATCCTCGTCGAATTTTGCCAACAGACGGCGTTCACGATCTTCGCTTGCAGGACGTTTGATCTGGCCGATATGCTGTCCCCGCGTCGAAGGGGATGCTCCGGGAAGCGGGAAAAGTCCGGCCCAATTGTTCGCCACACTGCGATCAATGATCGCGGAGGCGATTCCCGCATTGTTTCCAGAGAGATTGCGGAGCATGGTCAGGCATTTCTTTGCTCCTAATTCGCTGGTGTAGCTTTCGCGCCGGGTGCGCTTGTACTCCAGCCAGGCCGTCATCAGTTCACGCCACGGAGAGTCGAGCGTGGAGAGGAACTTTTCGGTGTCAAGGATCGATTCTCTCTTTTCTGCGGAGTTTTTTCTCTCTCTATTCCAGCTCTCCGGTATGTCTGAAGAGTTATTATCTCTGTTTAGTCTATATAGTGTGTCGCTGTGGGGCACAACCTGCGGCACAACGGCTGTTTGCGCAGTAGTTTGTATCCCGCTTTGTGTTTCGGGGCGGCACACAAAGTGGCACTCCAAGGGGATAATCCGGTAGATGCAGGCTGCTCGGCCTCCCTGCGAGTCGAAGGTGATACGCCCGGCGGCTTTGAGAATCTCCCGCTGGCGGAATATCGTTGTGCGCGGCATATTCGTCCGCATCTCCAGTAGCGCCGCAGAGATCCGCAATTCCTCCCGCCACCCGCTGCGATTGGCAATAAACATCAGTGCGTGCCACAGGGTGATCGACGCGGGCGAAAGCGGGTGCGTCTCCAGCCAGTCGTAAAAGAGCTTAATCTCTGTCATATAGTTCATTCCTGTCGGAGTTTACCCAAGACGCGTTCGAGATCGCTCCGGCGCGGCTCATCCGGACGGGCAACAAGGCCCATGTGGATCAGCAGGTCGATCTTCGGGATCCGGATGCCGCCGTTCGCTCTGACTTTACGGATATTGTATTCGCGGCAGTCACGGTCTAACTGCCGCAGGGACTTGCCGATCAGATCGGCGGCCTGCTGGCGGGTGAGCAGGATTGTCTCAGCCGATTTGTCGTCCATGCTTTTCAGGTCGTCAAGCCTTTTCTGAAGGGAGAAAATACATCCCTGAATATCCTCTATGATAAGCCCCATGTCCATACTGCAAGTTGTTTTTGTGACTGGTGCAAAGTTGAGCAGGGCGGCAAAATAAAATGGGGTTAGTGGCAGGACACTAACCCCAAGATTGCTTTTAATAACAAGCAAATGAATGAGATAATTTTACCGCTGGCTTCGTTCAATAAGCGACTCCTGCAATACGCGCAGAAATTTCGTGGTTTTGATCTTCCGGTCCAGGACTTTCGCCCGCTTGTTGAACGGATTGGACAGTTTGATGTCGAGCAGGTCTTCGAAAAGCGCGGTGAGTTTGGAGAATGGAATGACATCGCCCTTGCTGTCCACAAATACATCTGCGCAGTCGACAGAGGAGAGCAGTTCGATCAAGTCATGCTTGGTGTACCGCTTCGAAAGATGAATGTCGTACCCCTTGATCGACGCGGGCGGCTGGAATAGTGCCGGATGGTTGATGCGCTCGCTCAGCAAGTGCAGTTCCGACTCCAGCAGAGCTATTGCGGCAGTTATATATTTTTGTGTGACATCTTCAGCCGCCTCCGGATACAGGAGCTTCAACTGCACGATGGCAAATGTAAGTTCCCGGAAAAGCTGTTTGTAGTCGAAAATGGAATCGCAGAGAACGATCAGCGATTTAATGAACCCTTTGTAGAGCGAGTTTATTTCGCTGATGCAGAAATCTTGGACATTCGGGTCTGATAATGCTTGTATAAAGTCTGTGTGAATAAGTGTTTCCATCGCCTGAAAATTTTATAGATCAATTACTTCAAAAATTACTGCCTGCACAAATTGCCGTGCATCGAAATAATTGTCAATAAGGGGGCGATCTGTTTTTACACTTAAAAATTCACGTCCGTTATTTTGCCCGGATTACCCCGCAACGGGTTCTTCCGTTCATAATAAATCTTCAGGCTTGGCTTCATTTTCTATTAAGATTGAGCATGTTCTTCGGTACTAAATTAAGTGGTTTTTACAGTCGTTTTACACGCCCGCTTATTTGGGATATTTTTAGGACAAAAGGTGTTATGAATTTTCAAACGATATGTATTGACCTGATCTCTCATTTGAAATAAATTTCCGGCTGTTCTTTGCAAAGAGGATTGCAATTATTAATTTTAACAGACCAATCAATCCCTTAATGTCCTGAATTATGGAAGACGAGAAAGAAGAGTTGACGCTGCAAAATGTCCCCAAAGCAGTAAACTACCTGATTAACGAGATTGCAGAAATGCGGGCCATTCTCGAACACGTCGAGAAACAATTGGGACTCGGCGTAGACAAACACCGTCCAATTGGTATCGAGGATGCCTGCCGCATCCTGAACCTGCCGAAAAACCGACTCAACAAAAGAGTCCGGGAACGGTCCATTCCCCATTACAAGCAGGGCAGGGAGGTTTATTTCTTCGAAGATGAACTGGTGAAGTGGGTCGAAGGTGCTCGTGTGAAAACGTTTGAGGAGGAGTACAGCCTCCGTACCGGCAAAAGGAGATTCTAAATTGTACGACTATGCAGCTAACCCGGAAAGAACTTTACGATTTGGTCTGGAGCGAGGCCATGACCACCATCTGCAAGCGTTACGGTTTGTCGGACAACGGACTGCGCAAGCACTGCAAAACAATGAATATCCCAACACCCCCTCTCGGCTATTGGGCGAAACTGCAGCACGGCAAGACGGTTGAAAAAATACCGTTGCCCGATGACTACGAAGGCAAGAAGAAGGAAGTTTCCCTGCGGGAGGTCGATCCGAAAGATATGGTCGTAGAGATCGATAAACCTATTGATCCGCAGAAACTCCGCGAGCAGGAGATTCGGCAGGGCGATATCTCCTGTTTCATTGCCGCCGAGATTCTGTACGCCAAAGATCCGCTGATTATCGACACCAAGGAGTCTCTGCGCGTCGGCCGCGACAACGAAAATGCCTACTTAAGGAAGAATCCTTATAAGAGTAAAATTAAAGAGAAACTCAGCCTTTATGTCGATGCCAAGTCGGTCGACAGAGCGTTGTGCATTTATTGGGCAGTCATCAAGGGGCTTCGATTCCGCGGCCACGATATTAAAATCAAAGACTATGAGACCTTTGCTCTTGTCAACGGCGAGGAGATAAAGATAGATATGCGCGAATGCCGAAAGCAGGATATGGAGCACGGCGAGCTGGTGTTCAACATATACACATGGCGCACTAACAAATCAACCTATCAAGACACACCCCACACGCGGCTGGAAGATAAAATCATCTCAATAGTGGCTCGCTTGGAGCTTTATGCAGAGGAAATTAAAGAGGATCGTATCCGGGAGGAACAGCGCAAAATCGAGCGGGAAAAGGAAGAGTTCAACCGGAGAATTCGTGAAATTAAAAAAGAGGCAGAACTTAAGAAATTTCAATCTCTGTTCACGATGGCCGACCGGCACTTTAAGGCCAACATCATCCGGCAGTATGTCTGCTCATACGAGGAGCAGCTCAAGACCCGCAGCATCACCGATGAGGAGATCCTTGCAGAGTTGGCTTGGGCGAAGGACAAAGCCGATTGGCTCGATCCGCTCATCTCAAAGCCGGACGAATACCTCGACCACTATAATAAAGATACGATTACACAGCCGAGAAACAGCTATAATTCGTCATACAACCCGCCGTCGCAACATTCGGAATACAATCCGTGGGCAAAACCCTGGTGGAGGAAGTAAACGGGACTTCAATTTATTCTCCAATTATTTATTGCAAAGACACCAAAAATCGTAACTTTGTTGGAAACAACCAAATCTACCAAAACCTATGAAACTTGAAAAGGTACTCGACAAACTAAATTCGTTTGAGAAAAACGCCTTTCTGAAGGTGATCAATAATATAATCGCTAACAAGAAGGACACGAAGGCAATAGACAATATCCTTGATTGCGGAACGTGCAAGGATTTGAAAAATTTCGACTCGATACAGGTCGCCGGGGTATTCCAACAAATTGAGAAAGAGTACATCGAGTATATCCTCACCGAATATTCAAAAGCGACTTCTCAGTTCGATCTGCTGATCGATATCGTTTCGCGCGACGGCAACAGTATTATGAGACAGGACTGGTTCTCGAAGCTTTATGATGATGAGATAAAGAAGATACAAGGCAGACTAAAAGCATTCAAGAGCGAGGTCACAGCCGAAAAGCCGACAATGGTTTCAATGGAGCGCATCCGGGATTATAAAATCTACAAATCCTGCCTGCATACGGCCTATCACAATGACGAAGCGCTTAACTTCGATGCAAAAATCACCTACGACGAACAATCGATTCTCGACACACTGGCCCATCAATTAGAGCTGTCGCAGGAGGAGAAGATGATGATTAAGTATTGTGTGCTGCCTGTTGCCAAGCAGAATGTTGACACCATCATTGCCGATCTGAAGGACAAGGGAATCATTTTTTATTCAAAAAAATTCAACACGATATACGTGGCGGACGAGATTGTTGCACTCCTGCGCAAAGTCCGGGGAAAGGATGTCGCCGATAAATACTTCCGCAGAACATTGTTGCAGCTGCGTGAACCGCAGATCAATTTGATATGCAAGAAGCATAACATAGATACCAAACTGCCCGTTACCGAAAAAATAGCCCTCATTGTAAAATCCGGCGTATCGTTTTCGTCCGTATTGAACGACGAAATACACAAGGCGGATACGAAATTACTTGACCGTCGTAAAGTTATTACGGAACTCTGCGACGAGAAACTTCAGATAACGCCTCCGATCAAAGGGGCTTCACTCGAAGAGAAGGTCACAAATCTCATCGCTTATTTCGATGCGATGGACCGAGACGATAAGATCGGAATTTCGTCCGGAGGATTTGAAAAACTGGTTCTCGACCTGAATGAGCTCTTGCCGTTGACCAACAAAAGGCTGAGAGATACATTTGAACTGCAGGACGAAAATGTTATGCACAGCGACTACTTGTGCGAATACAACATCAAGCCCCGCGATATTCTCGAACTGCTGACGGACGAGGAATTGGCGGCGTTCTGCACTGCAAAGAACATTAAACAACGCGGCAATACGATCACCAATATCCTTGATTCATACAAAGATTCAGAGAATCTCTACGTTGAAAACTACGAACATATCGGATTTCGCAATCTTTCCGCACTTAAGGAAAACGGCATCGTAATCAAAGAGGCGGATTTAGGTTTGAAGTTCGAAGAAGTTACCCGTCATATCTTCTCTAAATTGGGATTCGAAGTCGATGAAAAACTGCGCAAAAAGATCAATACGGAGAAGGACAAGATCGATATTATCGTAAATCTCGGAGAAAAGGCTGTTCTGCTTATCGAATGTAAAACATCGAAAGACAGCGGCTATAATAAATTTTCAACCCTCTCGCGTCAGATTCGCGCATATAAGAACCTGTTGGAAAAGAATGATTTTTCCATCACCAAGGTGCTGATCGTCGCCCCCGATTTCTCAGACGACTTCATCACCGATTGCAGCGAAGATTTTGAGTTGAATATGTCGCTGTTGAAAGCGTCGTCACTGGTCGCCATCCTCAGCGGATTCAAAGATTGCAAACACAAGCAGCTGCCTGTAAATCTGCTTCTGAAAGATGTGCTGATTCAGGAAGATCGCATTATCAAGGCCATTAACAAATAACAACATTAGCTTTTTGAGGAAGTTGGAAGCCCGGAGGATTAATCCGCTATGAAGATATGGACTTTACAGGATTGTGCCATTTTGGACGACCTGGCCAAATACGGAGTCGCCTATTGCAACCAGCGGAGCTGGCTGTGTAATGAGTTCTCCATTATGTATGACTGGATGGCCAAACAGATGCGATCCCGTATTGGCGAACCTCCTCTTGCCAAGGTTCAGTACCCTTTGTGGGGTTGGGCGCAATATACATCCCAAAAATCGCCGAAGCCGCCATACGGACCTGCAATGCTTGACAGCAATAAAACCCAAAGCGTGTTTATCGAGGCTGAGATTCCCGACAAGGAGGTCTTGTTGTCCGATTTTATACTTTGGGGCTCTGTTCTGAATGGGTGGAATATATTGAAAAATAAAGAGCTTGAAAAACGGATCGACAGATTTGTAAAAGAGAATGACTGCGGATATGTTTTCAACTCCTATCCGGATGATATCAAAGATCAAATTATCGATACATGGGATCGGATTTTCGATTTTGGAATCCGCGACAAAGCCTATGGAGGCCGGCACAAACGCAATCGGGCAATTCAAGCTACATTTTGGCAATTAAAGAGTGATTACATCATTAGCACCCAAGTAATAAAGCGGTCGCGATGAGTGTCGGTGCAAAGGGAGGTCCCCTTCTCATTGAGTCAATTTTAGGGATAATTACCGACACACATACTACCCAATACACTACCCAAGAACTAAAGTCGAATATTTGCAAATAAACCGTAAAAATCCGGCTGAAAGTTTGCCTCAGAACAGAAGATTCGTTACCTTCGTAGTACCAGATAAATAAGGTTCTTTGGAAGGTGATTTTGAGGCGTTTTGCGGGTCGTCAAACAGGTGTAACCGACGTGTGACCTGCCACAGGACGACAAGAGCACAACTATTTGATAAACCACGGCTTACAAAGTGCAGCAACGGATCCCAGCGGGATCACGGAGAACGGCCGCCTTGTTCAAGGCGGCCGTTTTTTCGTGACTGCAAGCCGCAATTCCCTACATGATTGATTATTCGCAAGATTGTCGTATATTTGCGGCACTATCGGACGATAAAAACCTTCCAATGCCAATAAACAAGGACACCCTTTATTTCATCCGGCTCATACGCAGCGGAGCGGGCCTCGGGGCCGCCCCCGTAAGCGATACCGCCGACACCGCCGTCACGCCGGGATCGTGGGAGCGGATTTACCGCATGGCCGCCGACCACGGGCTGAGCGCCGTCGTGTGGGACGGCATATGCCGCCTGCCCGCAGCACAGCAACCGCCGCGCGAAACCCGCATCCGCTGGGCGCTGTCGGCCGAAAAACTGGAAGAAAGGTACCGCCGCCAGCAGGAAACGGCCTCAAAACTCGCGGCGCGGTTCTCCGAGGAGGGGCTCCGCATGTTGCTGCTCAAAGGGCTCGGACTGAGCCGCGACTACCCCCTCCCGGAGCACCGGGAATGCGGTGACATCGACATTTACCTTTACGGCGAGTCGGACAAGGGCGACCGCGTCCTGCATGAGATCGGGGCGCACCCCTATTTCGACGTCCCCAAGCATTCGGAATACGTCTGGAACGGGGTGCTGATAGAAAACCACAGGACAATACTCAACGTGCGCCGCAACAGGACGGAGCGGGAGCTGAACGCCGTGTTGGTGCGGTTGCTGGAGAAGGAGGGCACGCACGGCCTGGCGCCGGGCATACAGGCACCCCGGGCGACGTTCAACGCCATATTCCTGATACGCCATGCCGCCGTGCATTTCCAGAAGGAAGGAATTGTGCTGCGGCACCTCTGCGACTGGGCATGTTTCCTGACACGGCATTGGGACGAGATCGACCATGCACTGTTCCGCACGGCGATGGAGGACTACCGCATGGACAGGTTCGCCGACCTGATGACGACCGCCGCCGTGGAATACCTCGGGGCGGAGGTTCCGGGCCCGGAATGCGAAGCGGGGATGCTCGGACGGTTCATGGAGGAGGTACTCACCCTGTCGCCGATGCCGGACAAGCCCCTGCCGCGCTTGTTGCGCAAACTGTCCGGCCCGTACCGGAACCGCTGGCGGCTGCGCGAAGTGCTCCGGACACCCGTATGGAGGTATTATTACGATACGGTGCGCGGCCAGTGGAACGAGAAATTCACCGTATTCAGGTAGCCGCAGGCCGCAGGCGCCGGAATTCCCGGCCGAATCCGCCCCGGGGAAAGCTGCCGAGAAAGGACAAAAACAACCACGATCCGGGAAAATCTTTTGCCGGATATTTTGGATTTAAAAATAAAGAGCTATATTTGCATCGTAAAACAACGCAAGGTATACGCTATTTAGTGCGTATCGGCAAGAAATAAGGACATAAAGAGGCGCAAAACTGGAATATCCAGCCCTTTTTGTGTCCTTTATTGTTTGTTACGCGGGCGGAATAGCCTATTCCCGGCATGGCAGCAGAGTTGTTGGCGGAGCGGGAAAAATTCGTATCTTTGCGTTCGACAGGAAAAATGCGCAGGCCCTATCGTAGGGATGTACATGAGACAAGAGTCGTATTCCTACACAATTATTTCATCGCTTGACAACCGCACCCATGCGGAGGTGTCCCCAGGGTATGCCCATGGCTGAAAATCCGGAAAACAAACAACGCTGGTACGCATTGCGCGTCACCTACGGCCGCGAGATGCTCGTAAAGGGCTATCTGGACGGCATCGGCGTGGAGAGCTATATCCCGATGCACTTCGCCCGGCGGACATACGGGGAGCGGACGCGCAAGGTCTGGGAGCCGCTCATCCACAATCTGCTGTTCATCCGCACTTCGGCCCTGCGCCTGAAGGAGATCAAGGCCAGCACCACCCTGCCGATCCGCTACATCATGGATCGGGAGACAAAGGCGCCGACGGTGATACCGGACAACCAGATGCGGGATTTCATGGCGGTCGTGGCGACACGCAACGAGCATGTGGAGATCGTGGCACCGCAGGACGTCGACCTGGCCGGAGGCGATGCCGTCCGCGTGACCGGCGGGGTGTTCGCCGGGATCGAAGGCCGCTACATCCGGCACAAGGGGCACAGCAAGGTCGCCGTGGCGATCAAGGACATAGCCACCGCACTGACGGCTTACGTGCCGCTGAGGTATATCGAAAAAATAAATCAGCAGATCCTTCTTCCCACACATACGCAATCTGCGCAACGTTAATTCGAAAATTAACGCCTCTAAATTTTCGGTTATGAAACAAGTCATGCGGGAGTCTTTGCTCATAAAGCTTCCCGTCATCATCGGAGACCTATTCTTACTGAACCTGTCCTGGATACTGGCGCTCACGCTGTATCCGCAACCGGCCTGTATCGCCCGCTCGCTGGAGATATTCGCCTGTCTCAACATCTGTTTCATCCCGGGCCTCTCGTGGTTCGGCGTGATCCTCTCCTCGCGGATCGTCCCCTACGAGGAGATCATCCGCCGCGTATTCTACGTCGTACTCTGCCACCTGGGGTTCTTCGTGCTCATCCAGACCGTATGGAGCTACGGGCTGCTGCCGGTGCACCTGATGGGGACGTTCTACATCGTGCTCACCATTCTGCTGATGCTGTGGCGCTACACCTGCCGCATCGTGGTCAAGGTCACGCGCGGACACGGCCGCAACGCCCGCCGCGTGATCATCGTCGGAAGCAAGGACAATGCGGTGGAGGTATACCACGAAATGGTCGACAACACCAGCACGGGTTACCGCGTGCTCGGCTATTTCAGCAACCACGACGACCACACCCTGCCGGACAACACCCCCTGCCTGGGTAGCGTGGACGAGGCGCTGCCGTGGCTGGAGGCACACCCGGTAAACGAAGTGTACTGCTGCCTCTCGACGGATCGTTACGCGGAAGAGATATTCCCGATCATGGATTTCTGCGAAAACAACTTCGTCCGCTTCTTCTATGTGCCCAACCTGCGCAACTACATGAAGCGCACGATGAACCTCGAACTGCTGGGCAACGTACCGATCCTCTACATCCGCGAGGAGCCGTTGCGACAGGCGTCGAACCGGTTTATCAAACGGGCATTCGACGTCACCGTATCGAGCCTGTTCCTCTGCACGCTGTTCCCCTTCATCTATATTTTCGTGGCCATAGGCACCAAACTGACCTCGCGGGGCCCGGTGCTCTTCCTGCAGGAGCGCAGCGGGGAGAACGGCCAGACGTTCAGGTGCATTAAATTCCGTTCGATGCGCGTCAACGCCGATGCCGACAGGGTGCAGGCGACCCGGGACGACCCGCGCAAGACCCGGTTCGGGGATTTCCTGCGCCGGTCGAGCATCGACGAGCTGCCCCAGTTCATCAACGTGCTCAGGGGCGACATGTCCATCGTGGGGCCGCGGCCGCACATGCTCCAGCACACCGAGCAATACTCGAAACTCATCAATAAATATATGGTTCGCCACCTGATCAAACCCGGCATCACGGGATGGGCCCAGGTGACGGGATACCGCGGCGAGACCCACTCCCTGAGCCAGATGGAAGGCCGCGTACGCCGCGACATCTGGTACCTGGAAAACTGGTCGCTGCTGCTCGACATCCGCATCATCTTCATGACGGTATGGAATGCCCTGCGGCAGGATGAGAACGCATATTAATTTCAGAAACCTATGAAAGGCATCATCTTGGCAGGCGGCAGCGGAACGCGTTTGTACCCGATCACGAAGGGCGTCAGCAAGCAGCTGTTGCCTGTTTACGACAAGC
>OBXC01000041.1_pt1 | contig 138518 bp, 140 predicted proteins | sample 1538111 | NCBI WGS metagenome assembly OBXC01 (sample SAMEA2580137, study PRJEB22360) | human gut metagenome | biome: human gut; feature: human-associated habitat; material: faeces | place: Denmark | collected 2008/2010
ATTGCTTATAAATGTAGTGTTTATGGGAATAATTCAAAATCTTATATAAAATTTATGATAATTTATATGCAATTTATGTCTGAATTTGAATGAAATTTCAATCAGAGGAAATGTCTTTCCTCTTTGCCGTCAGGTATAAAGCGATTGTCATATGTCCATACTATTGAAAGAAAAGGAGTGTCTATAAATGAAAGCAACAGGAATTGTAAGACGTCTTGACGACCTTGGAAGACTGGTTATACCAAAAGAAATTAGAAAGCAGTACCGCATGAAAGAAGGAGATTCCATTGAATTCTTTATCGATAATGACAGAATTGTAATTCAGAAATTTGATGTCATGTCCAAGCATATGGAAGAAATCATGATTATGTGCGATACCCTGCGTGCCATATATCAGAATACTGTATTTTTTGTGAAGGATGAATGTATGGTGAAAACAGATCATAAGATACATGATCATTTTCTTATGATCGCACAAACACATCGTTTGAAGGATTTTGATAATGAGCGTATCTATGAGGACAGTGCACAGCGTTATAAGGGTCTGATTTATCCGGTCACCGCATTTGGAGACTGGTATGGTTCCTTTATTATCGTATTTGATAAGAAGGAGCTGGAAAAGTCCGAGCTTTATGCAGTAGAGGCATTTGTACAACTTTTATCTCGCCAACAGCAGCAATAAATGGTAAACTTATTTGTAGAGGTGAGTATATGCGTCTTGATAAATATCTGAAAACAGCGCGTATTCTGAAACGTCGTACCGTATCAAAGGAGCTGGCGGATCAGGAACGTGTCTATGTAAACGGAAAAATTGCAAAGCCTTCTACAGATGTAAAAGTGGGAGATACCATCAAGGTTATTTTCGGATACCGTGAGCTGACTGTTAATGTAACCATGATACAGAAGCAGGCAAATAAAAATGATGCTTCCCTGATGTTTGAGGTTGTGGAAGAAAAGCTGATTAAGAAAGAAGAAGTAAAAGATATTCTGGCAGAAGACTGAGGCCGGGATATTTTTTTGTTTTGTGCTGCTGTTCTATTCCCCGCTCTCCAGACATAGATTGTAATGAACTAGAAATAAGGAGGAGTTTGTATGGAAGATAACATTAGCAATCCGCTTCGTTTTGAAACGAACCCATATCATAACGTAATTATTAAGGACCGCAAGGTGATGGAGCTGACCGGCGTCAAACAGATTGACAGCTTTGATTCCAGTGAGTTTTTGCTGGAGACCGCACAGGGATGGATGGTGATTCAGGGAAAGGATCTGACCTTGGGCAAGCTGGATACAGAACGCGGGGATGTTGTAATACGCGGTGTCATTGAAGCTCTATCCTATGTATCCAATAAAAAGGGAAACGGAAAGGAATCAGTGATTTCAAAAATCTTTAAATAATGCTGCTGCCTACACAGATTCAGGCAATACTCTATCATTTTCTGATGGGATGGGTATATGCTTTCGGCTTCAGTTTTTTAATCAGCTTTGTAAAGTATCTCCGTTTTCCGATTTTTAAAGGAATCGTAGAGATCCTGTATCATATTCTGTTTACATCCCTTATGTTTATTGGATTGTATAAGATCAATGGCGGTATAACGAATATCTATCTCATCTGTTTTTTTATTCTAGGTGCTTTTATCTATTTTACATGGTATCTCAGCGTGTTTCTGCAGCTTTTTACAGCGATCCGCAGGCTGCTGCATCCGTTTAAAGTGAAACTTCTCGTTGCCAAATCGAAAATTATTGCTATAATTAGATTACCAGGCAAAATCAGGAAGAGGAGGAAAGCGAATGCAAAACGAAAAAAAAGCAGCCGTAAAAAAAAGAAAAAGAAAAAAGCATCCGATGAAAATCCTGATTAGTCTTCTCGCAATAGGGGTTTCATGTTATCTGATTTATGCAGCAAGCACGGATGTTATTGTCATGCTGAATCTGAAGCAGGAAATCTCGGCAAACAACAGTGAAATCAATAAGCTGTCTTCACAGAAAAAAGAGCTGTCTGCACAGAAGGAAAAGCTGAAGGACCCGGAGTATGTAAAACGTTATGCAAGGGGTAAATTTCTTGTCATAAAAAAGGGTGAACAGGTTTTTAAACTTCCCGGTGGCAGCAGCGAAGATACAAATGGCGAATAACTCTGCTTAATTCTTTCTGAAGAACAAGCAGAGTTTTTTTATGCCAGTAGAAAAGAATCGGTAAAACGATATATGATTATCATTCCATAATGATTACGGGATCAGTTGTATTGACATACCCCTTTGTAATCTCTTTGATTTTCAGATTTGCACAATTTGTAACTATCAGCATCGTTGTCATATCGAGGGTAGCATCATGCAGATAGGAAGAATCAAATGATATCACCGGTGTACCTGCCTTTATGCTTGTACCGACAGACTGTAATGCCTGAAATCCTTTTCCCTGAAGCTTCACGGTATCCAGACCGATATGAATCAGCAGTTCAATTCCTTCTCTGCTTCTCACACCAAAAGCATGAAGCGTATCTGCGACAAGAATTAAATCACCGTCTATCGGTGAACATACGCTCGTTGTCTCTGGAAGGAATGCACAGCCATCCCCCATAAGTCTTTTTGAAAACACTTCATCCCTGACATCATCCAGAGCAATACCGCATCCATTTACAGGAGCGTAAAGCTCCCTTTGTTTTTTTCTTCTAAATGTGAACATTTTCATTTACCTCCTGCTGCTAAAAAAAGACATGAGCTCACGCAGAGACCCATGCCTGATTTAACAGTCACATGTTAAATAATACATATTCATCATAAAAGCAAGCAGCCCTTTTGTCAACTATCTTTTGAAAAAGGTATCTTAAATAGTATATGTGGCACTTGTTTAATCAAGGGATAAGTAACCTTATGCTTGCTATGTAAAAACTTCTTATTCTTCTGTAAGCACATATAGTCATCATGATACTAAAAATATACTGTAATACACGAAGTAACACTTTATAAATTAAGCTTGTTTTCCTATGCTTTCTGCGTTGCAATAGCAAACCGCTTATTCATATAGTCGAGTATATAGAAAAATATGGAAATAAAAAATACGTATTGACAAATATTGAAAACGCTTTATAATGAAGACAGATACAGGATTGTTACTGCAAAGGCAAGACCATTGATGTCGGGGGACTGACAGGGATGGCCTTTTTTTATCGAAAGGGAGAGTAGTATGAAAATTGCAAAAATTTTTAATAACAACACCGTGGCCACGATTTCCCAGGATAAAACTGAAATGATAGTAACCGGTCCGGGTATCGGATTTCACAAGGCGGTTGGAGATCAGATTGATGAAAGAAAAATCGAAAAGAGGTATCTGATTGAGAATACACAAAGAACAAGATTTTATCAGATGCTGGAAAATATACCGGTTGAATACTTCGAATTTTCTGAAATCATCTTCAAAAAAGCATCTAAGGAATTCAAGGGTGGTTTAAACAATCAGATGGTGCTGTTATTGACGGATCATATAGCATTTGCTATTGAACGTGAAAAACAGGGAATACATCTTCCTAATCTGTTGCTGCCGGAAATCAAAACACTGTATCATAAGGAGTATCAGATCGGTGTGTGGGCATTGAAATATATCGCCTTGAAGACGGGGGTTCATCTTCCTCTCGATGAAGCAGGCTTCATCGCCATGCATATCATCAATTCCAGAAGTCAGGATCACAAAAACAGTGCGGAAGAAATATTGACCTTCAGTAAACAGATTCTACATATTATTGAGGTTACGATGCATATTGACTGGAAGGAGAAGGCCTTCGATCAAACACGTCTTGCAATGCATCTGAAGTATATGGGACAGCGGATTTTTACAGTTGACCGCACACATATAAAACAGGATTTCAATGATAAAATGTATCGTATGATGCTGGAAATGAATCCTGAAATGAAATCATGTTTAGAAAGAATAAAAAGTTTTGTGAAGCATAATTATGACTATGAGCTGGGCAGACAGGAGCTGTTCTACATCATGGTACATATACTGAAAATATTAAATTAGGATTGTTACGAAAGGCAAGACCTGATCATCTGGACGAGGGTGCAGATATGGGTCTTTTTTTCGTGCAGTAAGCAGGAAGAATAAAGTCCTACTTATGATATAGGCGTATCAGCTGCATGAAATAAAAAAAAGTTATGTATATAAAAAGGAGAAAATGTATGGAAAATAAGAAAAAAAGTCTTTGGCAGTTCTTTCAAATGCTGGGAAAAACCTTTATGTTTCCAATTGCTTTACTGAGTGTGTGCGGTATGCTGCTGGGAATCGGATCGGCATTCACAAATTCAAGTCTGATAGAGGCGGTTCCATTGCTGGGTAATCCTGTGCTGCAGAAAATTTTCAGCTTTATGACAACATTGGGCTTGTTTGCCTTTAATAATCTGGGGGTATTGTTTGCGATGGCGATTCCTTTAGGACTACTGAAGGAGGAAAAAGAGTTTGGTGCGTTTACCGGTCTTGTTAGTTTTATGGCTATGCATATCGGTACAAACTTCTATCTGACAATTACGGATCAACTGGCTGCTGCAGATAAAATGACAGAAGCAGGACAGGGGATGATTCTGGGAATTCAGACGTATAATACAAGCGTTCTTGGCGGTATTATTGCTGGACTTATGGTATTCTGGCTATATCCGAAAATATCAAAGGTAAAAATACCGGAGCACTAGGTTTTTACAGCGGGCCACGTCTGGCACCGATTGCCATGTTGGTGATCATGGGAATTTTCGGCATGGTAGCGGTACCTTTATTCTGGCAGCCATTTTACAATTTCTTTAAGATGATTGGAGAATGGATATCCACCTCCGGACCGATTGGTTATTTCTCCTATGCGGTAGCTGAACGTGTAACAATTCCGTTTGGTTTGAATCATCTGGTAACGAGTACCTTCCGCTTTACACCAATTGGCGGAACTGCTATTATCAATGGTCAGGTATATATGGGAACGGTTAATATGTTTCTTGCTTATGTAGCTAATAATATGGATATTCCATTAGATTTGGCAGGCAAAATGGAACAAGGCAAGCTGATGATTCAATACGGACTGTGTGGTGCGGCGTTGGCAATGTATCGCTGCGCAAAGCCGCAGAATAGAAAGAAAATCAAAGGTCTGCTGATAACCGGTGCTTTAACTGTCGTGATTGGCGGTATCTCTGAGCCTATTGAATTCTTATTCCTGTTCGCGTGTCCTCCGCTATTTTTTGTTCATACTGTATTAAATGGTATTGCCAATATGGTTCTGCCGTATCTTGGCGTGCTCATGGGTTATACCGGTGATTTGATTCAGTTCATTACATTTGGTGTCTTGCGTGGTACCAGAACTGGCTGGCCGATTGCTATTGCGTTTGCGGCATTCTATTTTGCACTGTATTACTTTATATTCAAATGGTCTATCCAGCGATTCGATATCAAAACACCCGGGAGAGAAGAGGTTATGGCTATCAGTGAAGAGGATACAGAGGATATGGATGACTTTGCGGCACTTTCATCCTATAAAGGTATTCAGATGCTGAAAGCACTGGGTGGAAAGGACAATATTGTTTCCATTGATAACTGTGTTACAAGACTGCGTCTGGAATTAAACGATGTTAATCTGATTGATGAAGATGCAATTAAGAATGCAGGCGGTATTGCTGTTGTGCATTTGGATGAGCATACAATTCAGGTGATTGTGGGTACACAGGTTTATGCTTTACGTAAGCAAATAAACAAAGCGATGGAGATGCAGCAGGCATGAGCGGCTCAGAATTCGATACGGTCATAGATCGAAGAGGAACCTTTTGTACACAATGGGATTATATCGAAGATCGTTTCGGAACAGACAATCTTCTCCCGTTCACCATATCGGATATGGATATTGCATGTCCAAAGAGCCTTGTATATACGTTGAAAAAGCGGATTGAGCATCCAATATACGGCTACAGCCGCTGGAAAAATGAGGACTATCTATCCGCAATTGTTCACTGGTATGCGAGCCGCTATGACTGTATGATTAGCAAGGACTGGATTTGTTACAGTCCCAGCGTCATGTATTCCATAGCAAAGCTGCTACAGCTATGCAGTGAGCCTCGGGACGGTGTTTTAGTATTCACACCGGCCTATGATTCCTTCTATAAGGTTATTGAAAATAATCAGCGCAGACTGATTAGCAGTGAACTGCTGGAGAATGCAGGGTATTATCAAATTGATTTTAAGGATGTGGAAGAAAAATGCAAGGAAGCACGCATTCTGTTGCTTTGCAACCCGCATAATCCTGTAGGCAGAGTATGGAAAAAACAGGAACTGCAAAAGCTTTTACAGCTTTGCGAGAAATATGATATTACAGTAATCAGCGATGATATTCATATGGATATCACGTATAAGGAAAAAGGGATTCCTGTACTGAAGCTTGCTTCTGACTGTCGTTGTTTCATTTGTTCCTCTCCATCCAAGACATTCAATATACCTTCCCTGCAAGGTTCCTATGTGATACTTCCGGATTTCAAAATTTATGAGGCATTTGAAACAATGACGAGGTATACGGAGTTTGTTAATTCCCCAGCTATACTGGGGGTGCTTTCTACCATAGAAGCATATCGACACTGTGCGGAATGGGTAGATGATTTATGCTCTTATTTATATGATAATCTTAAGTACACAGAGAGCTATATACAGAAGCATATGCCGAAGCTGAAATTTCAGATACCCGAAGGCTGCTATTTCGCATGGATTGATTTTCATGAACTTGGTATTTCGGATGCTCAAATGCAGCAGTTTCTCATTCATGAAGGGAAAGTCGCTATCATGTCCGGGACTGTCTACGGAGCTAAACAGCATCTTCGATTTCATGTAGGTTGTTCGAGAAGCAAGGTAGAGGATGGTCTGTGTCGTTTGAAAAAGACATATGACGCTATTGAGAGGTTAAAATGAAAAAATATCTTATAGAAGCAATAGAAAAGGAAAAAACAGCACTGGATGCATTATCAGCTATGTCTCTGCAGGAATGTGAAAGAGTAATGGCCGCAATAGAGGAATGTAAGGGAAAGGTGGTATTCTGCGGTGTTGGAAAATCAGCACATATAGGGGCAAAACTTGCCGCAACATTTGCTTCGCTTGGTATACCTTCATTCTTTGTTCATGCTACAGAGAGTGTTCATGGGGATCTTGGAATGATAGAGGAAAAGGATATCGTAATTCTCATATCTAACAGTGGAACTACACAGGAGGTCATACAGGTTTTAACGCCGCTGCACAGCATAGGCTGTATGACAGTGGCCTGCTGTGCGAATAGGGATTCTATACTGGCAAAAGCATGTGACCTTACTCTGATTTATCCAAAGGTGACGGAGGCAGATGCATACAATCTTGCACCAACTTCATCCACAACTCTGGTTTTGGTTCTTGGTGATGCAATTGCCTGTGCCATTTCCAAAAAACGCGGATTCAATCTATCGGATTTCCATAAATTTCATCCCGGCGGAAGTCTTGGAAAACGGCTTGATGACAAATCTTGCATATAAACTATACATATGGATTTCCATCAGGATACCCTGATAAGCAATGGTAAATCAAGACGAGCAGCATCGGAAAAAGAGCTGTCGAAAAAAGGAAAGCTGAAGGGTCCGGAGTATGTAAAACGTTATGAAAGGGTTAAATTTCTGCTCATCTAAAGCTTATGCAAAAAATCATGCTGAATAAGGTATGAAAGCCATCTGCTGCAGATAGTATATCTCAAAATGCAGTCTTTATGAAACTTTATATAAAACTATTTAAACCCAGATTATAAAGCAGGAAAAAAGCCTTGTCAAAATTCTGTTCTCTGCTTATAATATGGTTACAGCGAATAAGGAGGATGTGCATGGCAAAGGATAAAAAGAAAAAAAGAAATAAGCTTAAGACGTTTTTGAGTCTTGCTGCCATCTTCATTGCATGCTTCCTGATTTATGCCGCAAGCTCTGATTTGATGATGACAATGAAGCTGAAGGATGAAATCACTTCTTCTGAAGAGATGATCAACTCTCTGGAAAATCAAAAGGATGATCTTTCCAAGGAAAAGCAGAATCTGGAAAATCCTGAATATGTGAAGCGGTTTGCCAGAGGTAAGTACATGGTCAGCAAGCCTGGAGAACAGGTGTTTAAGCTGCCGGCTAAAAATAATGACGATGATGATTAAGTCCCTATAGACAGCTATAGGGCTTTTTGATGTGGAGGAAAAGCTATGAGAAACTGGAAAGCGATAATTTTTGATATGGATGGTACACTCTTTGATACAGAAACCATTTCCATGAAGGCATGGAAAAGGGTGGGAGAAACCCTTCAGCTTCCTACAAGCGATGAATTTATTTTATCTCTAATTGGAAGAACGAGAAAGGATCAGCAGGTTGTATTTGATTCCTATATGCCCAAGGGCTGGCCGCAGGAAGAAGCATGTAGTCTTCATACACAGTTCAAAAAAGAAGAGAAGCTGAAAAATGGTGTACCACTCATGGGGGATGTAAAGGGACTTCTGGATACCGTGAAGGCAAAAGGGTATACGATTGCAATGGCAACCAGTGCTTCAGCGGAGGATGTGGAATTTAATTTGAACAATGCGGGTATTCAGCATTATTTTGAAGCTATCATCAGTGATGAAATGATTACACACGGAAAACCGGCTCCTGATGTATATCTAAAGACTGCACAGCAGCTGAATCTTTCACCGCAGGAATGCCTTGTAGTGGAGGACAGCCTAAACGGTGTTCGGGCAGCGTTTGGTGCAGGTACCACAGTGGTTATGATTCCGGATAAAGTACAGCCTACTAAGGAAATAAAGGCAATGTGCAATTATATACTGAAAAGTCTTGACGATTTGAAAGAAATCGTATAAATATAAAGATGTACAGAGAAACGCAATAAAAACGAATACGGACAGGGAAGAAGCAGCGGCAGCCGATATACAGGGGCGGGCTGCTTTTTTGTTTCTTTCTGTGTATTGATTATCAGCATGCAGTCGCAGCCTTCTATGCATAATTATACATAGTTTTACAATATTTCCTCTTGCAGCTGAAGTAAAAGAAAACAAAGAAATTCCGGCGGTGCTATACTGAACATGAAAGGAGGCATAGCAATGGAAGAATTGGAAATTTCCCTGATGCAGATCATTTCCTATAGCGGGGAAGCAAGATCGCTGTGCTTTGAAGCATTGCAAAGCTATCGTGATGGTGATAAAGAAGCTGGCAGAAAGCAGTACAAGGATGCCGAGGAAAATCTCTATACAGCAAAGCGGGCACACAGTAGGATTCTGAAGCAATCTGCAAATGGGGAATTCGATCAGATCAGTCTGTTAATGGTTCATGCGGAGGATCAGATGATGGCGAGTGAAATCATTTATCAGATGACAAGAGAGTTATTTCACTGTATGAGTGAAACGAAAGGATGATACTTCATGTTAAAGATTATTCTGGTTTGTAACAATGGCATGTCCACAGCAATGATGGCAAAAAAAATGAATGAGAAATCCGATGGTTACTGTTATGTTGAGGCATACGGTGATGGCGATTTCATGAACTACCTGGAGGGGTGTGATCTGATTCTGGTTGGACCGCAAATACGTCATGAAATCCCGCGAATCAAAAAGTTTGTTGATGCGTCGGTTCCGGTTGTAAGCATGAATCCGTCACATTACGGATTGATGAATGCAAAGGGTGTAATTGATGATGTTAAAAAAATTATGAAAGAGAGAAAATAAAAATGGAAAGTATGAAGGACAGAATAGAGGCGAAAGTACTTGAATTTTCTGGAAAGCTAAGCACACAGATACATTTGCTTGCACTGCGTAATACGTTTATGACAATCCTTCCAATCATGGTGTTCGGCGGCTTGTCAGCTGTTATTTCCGCAGCACCTGTCACAAAAGAGACAACGAACGGTTTTCTGCTCGCATGGGCTGGCTTTGTGGCAGATTACAGCTATGTGTTCTCATGGATTTCAGTTTTAAGTCTTGGTTTTATCACACTGTATGTTGCACTTGGTATTACACATTATCTGTGTAAGAATTATAAAATTGAGGAATTGATTCCAAACTTTATCACTGTATTCGGAGTATTCATGCTGGCAGTGAGAATTGAAAAACTGCAGTATGGGCTATCTCTTACCGATTTGAACTTTCTGGATGGAAAAGGTCTTCTGGTAGGAATCTTTGTTTCCATTGTGACGGTTGAAATTTACAGATTTCTTAAATCAAAAAACTTTGGGCGCATCAAGCTGCCGGACAGTGTTCCTGCATCCCTATCCGAAACCTTTGCCTCCTTATCCATCGCAATCCTGATCATGTCGTTGTATCTGGTAATGTTTATCATCTTCCATAACATGGATACCACCTTTGCCATGTGGCTCAGCTCTGTTATAGTGCCGCAAATCAAAGCGACTGACAGCTTGTGGTTTATTCTCCTTATGACCTTTATTATCAATGCAGCATGGTTCTTTGGAATCCATAATGCAACCTTCTGGGGACTGATGGGACCGATTATGATGATGAACATATCAGAGAATGCTGCACAGCTTGCGGCGGGAATAGCGCCTACAGCAATATTGACCGAAGCCTTCTGGGTATATTTCATCTGCATTGGAGGTGTCGGTTCCTGTCTCTCGCTTGCTATTATCCTGTGTTTCTCCAAATCGAAGCTTTTAAAAGTCGTTGGTAAGGTGGGAATCATACCGGCATTCTTTGGAATATCTGAGCCAATTACATTTGGTCTTCCGATTATGCTGAATCCTATCTTCTTCATACCATGTTCTCTGGTATCTGTTGTTAATGCAGTTATAGCATTCCTTTGTCTGAATACAGGATTGATTGGAAAAACCTATGCAATGCTTTCTTTCAATATGCCAAGTATCTTCGGCGCCTATTTCTCCACCGGGGATTTCAAGGCTGTCATTCTTGTAGCTGTTCTGATTGTCATAGATATGCTGTTATACTTCCCGTTTATGAAAATGTATGAAAAGCAGCAGCTGCTGATTGAACAGCAGGACGAAATGCAGGAAGAACCATGCTTGCGTTTCAACCAAAGGATACAAAACGGCTTATTGCAGCGGCTTTGGGAAATGTAGAGAATGATCTGGCTATTGAGGGATGCCGCATCTTCAACGTATTTACAAAAGAATTCCTGGAAGCAACTGTCTACATCTGCGACGGGTTTATATCCCATGTGGAATATAACAAAAAGAATTCGGCACTGCCTTCAAAGCAGCGATTACAGCTGAACGGAATTTTGTGCCCGGGCTTCATTTGATGCACATACACATATTGAAAGCTCGCTCCTTGTACCGGAACATTATGCCGCTATGGTTCTGCCGCACGGGACAACGACTGTACTGGAGGATGCCCATGAAATAGCAAATGTAATGGGAGTGGAAGGTATTCAGTATATGCTTGCTGCTTCACAGGATCTCCCTATGCGTATGCTGCTGACACTTCCATCCTGTGTTCCAAGCCTTCCGGGGTTTGAATCTTCCAATGCTGAACTGTTCGCAAAGGATTATACAGCACTCTTTCAGCATCCGCGTGTAGCCGGACTGGGTGAGGTGATGGATTATGAGGGAGTTTTGCAGGGAGAACAGCGTATACATGATTTGCTGCTTGCTGCTAAAAAGCATGCAGGCTATCTGCAGGGACATGCACCTCTTATGGAGGGGAACCGTCTCAGTGCGTATGTAAATGCAGGACCGCAATCCGATCATGAGGTGAAAACGAAACAGGAGGCTCTTGATAAATACAGAAAGGGTATGTGGATCGATATTAGAGAGGCAAACACACAGGGGCGTATGAAAGAGATTCTGGATGTCTGCAAAGAATTTAATGATTACAGCCGCATATGCTTCTGTACGGATGACCGACGCTGTAATGTCACCGGAAAATACGGACATCTGGATCATGTGGTAAGAAAAGCCGTATCTCTTGGAATGCCTGTGGAGGAAGCCCTGTTATCAGCGAGCTACCGTGTGGCACAGGAAAGCGGATGTAAGCATCTGGGTGCGATTGCTCCGGGATATGCAGCCGATCTGGTGCTGTTGAATAATGTGGAGGATCTGCAGGTGCATGCAGTATTCTTTGAAGGGAAGCTTGTCAGCAAGAAGGAACAGCTGACATCGCCAATTGTTTTATCCTCTTATACCCGCGAGCTGAACAGCAGAAATACTATCCAAATGCAGGCCCTGAAGCAGGAGGATTTCCTTATCAAAGCAAAGGGTCCGTATGCACAGCTGAATATCCTAAGCTTTGCATCTGAATATATAGCTACATCCCATCTGAAAACACGTATATGCCCGATACAGGATGGAAGGGTTTTGCTTCAAAAGGATAAAAAACAAATGTATGCCGCAGTATTCAACCGCTATGGACGCACACAAAGGGCGGTTTGTATCGTCGAGAATTTCGGTATTGATCATGGTGCTGTTGCCAGCAGTATCTCTCATGACAGTCATAATGTATGTGTGGTTTATGATACACCTGAAAACGGGTATCTGGCCGTACAGGAGGTTATGAATATGCATGGAGGCTTCTGTGCAGTTTCACAGGGAAATATTCTTGCATCTCTGGCTCTTCCTGTTGCCGGACTGATGAGCACGGATTGCATGGAAACAGTATCACAAAACGTGGATATAATGGCGGAGGCCTTTCATAAGCTGGGGAACAGCTATTTGGAAAATCCGGTATCCAGAATCACAATATTGAATTTGCTTGTATGTCCGTACGTGAAGCTTTCTGACCACGGACTTGTTATGACAGAAGAGAAAAAAATAATACCAGTCGTGAAAAAGGAGGGAATCACCATGGATCAGCGTTATGAAAACGTAGTTTTAGATAAAATTCCGTTTCCGAAGGAGGAGACAGGAGAACCGGTACTGCTCAGTGATGAAACCATGCAGGAAAGACGGCAAAAGATTCTTCACCGAATGCAGGAGAAAAAACTGGACTGTATTGCCGTATATGCAGATGTGGAGCACGGTGGCAATTTTGAATACCTTACCGGTTTTATACCGCGTTTTGAAGAAGCCTTACTGATTCTTCATAAAAATGAAGATGCATATCTTCTACTGGGGAATGAGGTCCTTTCATTATCCAAGCATGCAAGAATACCTGCAAAGGGTCTGCATATGTCTTATTTCTCACTGCCTGACCAGCCGCTTCAGGAGGAAGAGGATCTAAAAAGTGTGTTAGCTAAGGCAGGCGTTAAGAACGGTATGCATCTCGGTGTGGTTGGATGGAAAGGCTTCTACCGTTTACAGAAAGAGCTGTTTGACATACCCTATTACATTCTTGAAGCATTGAAAGCTTGTGAAGTGAAGATAAGCAATGCAACGGATATATTCATCTCTCCAAAGGATGGTGCAAGAACGGTCAATAATGCAAATGAAATTGCACATTATGAGTATGGGCAGATCCTTGCAGCAAGAGGTCTTCAGCGGGCGATGCTTGCTCTGGAGCCGGGAAAAACAGAAGCTGAAATCGGAGGATTGCTGGAATCCGAAGGTCAGATACACAATGTTGTGACCATCTGTTCCAGCGGGACACGCTTTGAAAAAGCCAATCTGTATCCTATGAACAAGCCGATACAGACAGGAGAGAGAATATCACTAACCGTCGGGTATAAAGGTGGTCTTGCCAGCAGAGCAGCGTTTGCCGCTTATGAACGAGAAGACCTTGATTCCGCAGTAAGAGATTATGAAGAGAAAATCGCAAAACCATATTTCGCAGCTGTTTGCACATGGCTTGAGCATCTCCATATCGGTATGGAGGGGAAAGAGGTATATGCGTTGGTTGATGATATTCTGCCGAAGGATATTTTCTGCTGGAAGTTGAATCCCGGACACCTCACTGCGGATGAGGAATGGCTAAGCAGCCCGATTTACGAAGGTTCAAGGCTGAAGCTGAAAAGCGGTATGCTTTTGCAGATTGATATCATTCCGTCTGTAGAAGGATATCCGGGCTGCTGCTGTGAAAACGGCGTTGTTCTTGCGGATGCGGTATTGAAAGAGGAAATCAAAAAGCAGTATCCAAACAGCTGGGAGCGCATGCTGGAAAGAAGAAGATATATACAGGATGTTCTCGGTATTCAGTTGCATGAGGATATCCTGCCGTTATCCAGTATGGTTGCCTATTATACACCATATCTGATGAATCACGATTACGCAATTACCTGGAAACGATAACATGGAAAGGGAGAGATATCATGGAGATCAGTCTGTCGAAACGACAAATGAAGATGGTTGATATACTACTGAAGGAATCCGAATATTGTACTGCAGCGACACTTGCCGGTCTTTTAAAGGTCAGTGAGAAAACAATACACGGAGAAATAGCAGAAATCAATAGGAAATCAAAAGCCTGCATGATATCTTCTCTGAAAGGAAAAGGGTATGTAGTGCGTGATAAGGATGCCTGGATCAGGCAGAAGTATATTGTTGGTGATGAGGGGAGAAGAGATATAAAAATACTGAAGGAAATTCTATTCAATGAGCATGTGGATTACTATGAGCTTGCGGATAGATTTTATATCAGCCCCTCTACACTGAATAAGGATATACGGATATTGAATGAACGCATACAGAAGGAATTTCGGACACTGAGGATTACAAGAAAACAAAATCATCTCTTTCTGAATTGTGATGATATAGAAAAACGAAGGGTTTTGACTTATTTCCTATTGGAGGAAAGTGAGGATCAGCGCTTTGATGTTGGAATATTGGATCGTTATTTTGAAAATGTGGATGTCTATAGGCTTTCTGAGATACTGATGGAATTTATCCACAGGCAGCAGCTTGCTGTTTCTGATTTTAATCTGTTTTCCATCCTGCTGCATATGCTGATGTATATCAGTAACACCTCTTATATATGCATGGAAGAGGAGCGTGCTTCGATATGTGATCAGGACTGTAGGCCGTTACTTGAAGCGATAAGGGAAAGAATGCGTATTCAATTCACTGCAGAGGGTACACAGCAGATTTGTGCATTGTTCAAAAAACGAAATGCAGGACAGGATGATGTGAGAATTATGCAGTTTCTGCATGAAGTATTGAGGGAAATTTATGATATTTACAGTATCAATTTTACTGAAAATCAGGATCTTATGGATAATCTGGCATTGCATCTTCAAAATTTGAGAAACCGCTGTAAGCATGGTATGCTGATAAAAAATCCATTATTGTCAGAGCTGAAGCAGAGCTTTGTTCTTATATATGATATCGCAGCATATATAGCGATACGCTTTCAGGAACAAACAGGCTATGTTCTGGATGAAAACGAAATCAGCTTTATCGCCTTGCATATTATGAACGGTATCAAAAGTATAAAGACCTCCATTGTCCGTATTGCATTGATCAATCCGTATGGAAATTCTGTAACACATATCATACAGCAGAGATTACAGGCTTTAACAGATGTCGAGATGATCGGCTGCTTCTCCATGTTTGATTTTAAAGCGCTTTATACCGAGAAGCCGGATATTATTGTGACAATGGTCTCAACCAGTGAGCAAATGGGAGTACCTGTCTTTCAGCTTGATAATTATCTTCAGGATGAAGAATATGAGAAAATTGAGCGTATTGTAAAGAGTGTCCGCGTTAAAAAGTCTTATGAAAATATCATGATCCATAATTATTTCATGGAGGATCTGTTTTGTATTCCCTCACAGCTTACTACCAAGGATGAGGTGATTACCTATCTTTGCAGCTTACTCGAGGAACAGGGGTATGTGGACGCCGATTTTCAGGAACAGATTTATGAAAGAGAAGCAATTGCACCTACCTGCTTTGGCGCAAGATATGCAATTCCGCATACAACGAAAAAAACAGCAAAGAAAAACGGCATCGCTTTCGCACTGCTGAGGAAGCCCGTTATATGGGATGGCTTTGAAGTGAACATTGTACTGATGTTTGCTTTGCACAAGAGCTTTGATCAGGTTCCAAAGCTGTATGATCTGATACTGAATGTATTTGATGATCCTGTTCGATTTGCACAGGTATTGGAATGTGACAGCTATACAGCATTTATGAAGAAAATACATATTACATGAGAGGAGAGATATAATGAAAAAAGATAAACAATTTCCGGAAGGGTTTTTATGGGGTGGCGCAACCAGTGCCTATCAGTTTGAGGGGGCATGGAATGAGGATGGCAAGGGTGTAAACATTGTGGATATTCTTCCGCATGGCAGCAGAGAGGCGGTACCAAAGGATCATAAGATTCTGCCGGATGTATTTTATCCTTCCCATGGCGGTATTGATTTTTATCACACCTATAAGGAGGATATCAGACTGTTTAAGGAGATGGGTATGAAGTGCTTCCGCATGTCGATTGCATGGACAAGAATTTATCCAACTGGAGTGGAGGAGGAGCCCAATGAAAAGGGTCTGCAGTTTTATGACAATGTGATTGATGAGCTTCTGAAAAATGGTATCGAACCGCTGATCACCATTTCACATGACGAATTTCCACTGCATCTGGTAGAGGCATATGGCGGATGGAGAAATCGTATTCTGATTGATCTTTATGTAAAGTATGCGAAAACACTGTTTGAACGCTATAAAGGAAAAGTAAAATACTGGATCACGTTTAATGAAATCAATTTCTGCAGTGTTATTCCATGGTATGCGGCAGGTCTTGAATTTGAAGAAGGGGAGCATAAGGAACAGATCATGTTTCAGGCAGCACATCATCAGATGGTTGCAAGCGCACTGACAGTAAAGCTGGCACGCAGCATCGATCCGGAAATGAAAATCGGTTGTATGATCAATGCGATTCCAAGCTATGCCAATACATGCAAACCAGAGGATGTTATGGAAAGCATTGAAGCGAACCATGAGATTTTCCTTTATACCGATGTATGTGTACGTGGAGCGTACCCATCCTATGCAAATCGTTTCTTTGAAGAAAAGGGAGTTAAAATAGTTATGGAGGACGGTGATGCTGAAGTACTTGCACAGGGATGCGTTGATTTCTGCTCCTTCAGCTACTATTATTCAAGAGTTACTCCGTTAAATCCGGAAAAGGTCAGTGATCTGACAGAGGATGAGCGTATGCTGGGAGTTCTCCGTAATCCTTATCTGAAAGCCAGCGACTGGGGCTGGGTGATTGATCCGGTTGGCCTGCGTATTATTCTGAATCAGCTTTATGAGCGCTATCAGATTCCACTGATGATTGTAGAAAACGGTCTTGGTGCGCATGATGAGCTGGTTGATGGAAAGATACATGATGATTACCGTATAGAATACTTTAAAAATCATTTGATTCAGGTGCGAGAAGCAATCAAAGACGGGGTGGATGTTATGGGTTACACATCCTGGGGCTGTATTGATATTACAGCCGCCAGCACCGGTCAGATGAGCAAGCGCTATGGCTTTATTTATGTGGATATCAATGATGATGGAAGCGGCAGCAAAAAACGCTATAAAAAAGATTCCTTTGCGTGGTATAAGCGTGTAATGGAATCCAACGGGGAAGAGGGACTGGATGAATCATAAAAGCTTAAGCTGATGAAATAGCTTCAGAAATATGAAGAAGCTATAGAGTATAATAAAGGAAGCCATCCATAAGAGTCTTCATCTGAAGTAGTCAGAAGAAGGCGATTGGATGGCTTTTTATATTCAGAAAATACAAGTTAATCCACGATAGCTTCTGTATGCGGCTGTATACATACAAGTACCTTACCCTTGCGAAACCATTTCCGCGTTTGCAGTTCTTCCACTATTTCCTCCAACTCCAATATTTTGCTTATTATTACATCGCAGTCGATAGCTCCACAAGCCAGCAGATTGATTGCACGCTGTGTCGTATGCGGATTGACAAAGCTTGTTTTAATAGTAAGCTCTTTCTGAAAAGCACTGTACTGATCAAAAGCAGCAGGCTGCTGCGGGTCACCCAGCCCAAACAGAACAACCGTAGCACATTTACCGGCATACTGGAACGCATTTTCAATCGTTGTCTTTAATCCCACACATTCCATGACCCTGTTGATATGAAGCCGCTGCTTCTGCAGGATACCCTTTACATCATCATCCGGCGATAAAAACATGGTAGCGCCCAAGGCTTCTGCCAGTTCTTTTTTTTCGCTCTGCGGCTCGACTACAACGATTTGAGCAGCTCCGGCAAGACGGCAAAGCTGCACCATCATGGAACCGATTGCCCCCATACCGACAATGAGAACATGATCTCCCAGATGTACATCCAGCAAATCCATGCCATGCAGACAGCAGGATAAAGGCTCTGCAAGCGCTGCATGCTTCAATGAAAGAGTATCCGGTAAAGGGTAGACATTTTCCTGTGGAGGGCATATATACTCTGCAAAGCCCTTTACAACACCGCGGCTGTTTTCACACATATGCGGCATTCCTGCCTGACAGTAGGTACAATGTCCGCAGCTCCAGTTCGGATCGACGCATACGCGGTCTCCGATATGAATGCCGCTTACGTTTCTTCCTGTTTCAACAACAATTCCACTTGCTTCATGTCCAAGAACCACGGGAGGTATAACCGGACGTGATCCACCCAATCCATCGTATTTATGTAGATCGGTACCACACAGACCGCAATAGGATACGGCAACCTTTACCCCTGTATCTGTTAAAGGCGGCTCCTGAAAATCAATGATTTTTACATCATGTCGTCCGAAATAAACTGCCGCTCTCATATTACTGCTCCTTATGATGCGCAAAAATACGAAGAGCTTCCTCCACATTGCTGCGCATAGCTGCTATTGCTGCATTTGCTAAATCATGAAAGTAGACAGGCTCGCTAGCGGCTGCATATTCTCTTGCAGCTTCTCCCCCGCTTTTTGCCATATAGGTATAGTAATTTACCTTGCGTACACCATTTTCGATTGCGATATCATAATCTGCTTCACTGACACCGCTTCCCCCATGCATAACGATTGGTACACCAATGGCTGCATCCAGTTCTTTTACCAGCTCATAATCCAGACAGGGCTTTGTCGCATATAGTCCATGCACCGTGCCAAACGCACATGCCAGACAATCCACACCTGTCTTTTCTATGAAATCCTGTGCAATCAGCGGATCGGTAAACATACTTCTGTCAATCTTACGGTTTTCTGTTATTTTCTGATCATTGAGGGTTACACCAGCCATCTGACCGATTTCCGCCTCCACACTGGCACCATACTCCTTTGCCATACTGACAGCCATTCTCGTATATGTGATATTTTCTCCATAGGGCAGGGAGGAGCCGTCATACATGATAGAGGTGAAGCCCATATCCAGAGCTTTCTTGAGAATATGAAGATCCACGCCATGATCAAGATGGACGGCCACAGGTACGGTTGCATGATCTGCCATCATGACCATTATGGGACCAATGATATCCAGACTCATAATATGCTCCTCCTCATGAACCTGTGCAAATTGAAGAATGACAGGCTCTTTTTTGCTTTCCGCTGCCTGTAACACCGCCTGCAGGGTTTCCAATCCGGTAATATTAAAGGCACCGATTGCCTTATTCTCTGCGTTTGCGACACAGAGCAGTTCTTTTGTTGTAACCAGCATAATTTCCTCCTTATAGCTCCTCGCTGAATGTAATAATGTTTCGGAATGTGTTTCCCTGACAGGATGATGCCAATGCGCTGGATACCTCTTCGACAGGGTAAACACCGCTGATAAATGGTTTAACATCGACAATCCCCTCTGAAATCATGCATGCAGCACGCATAAAATCGCGGTCATTGGAATTCGCTGTTCCCAGAATCTGAATGCTTCCCTTATGAATCCAGTGTGCATCCATCTGAACTGGTTTATTCGGATAAATACCGCTGTATATCATCAGCTTTCCCATGTTACCGACGTAACGGCATGCTTCTTCTACAACACTTGCCGCCGGTGTTGTATCGAAGACCGCCTGTGCTTTCCTTCCGTGTGTTATCTTCATAATTCTTTTCTCAGCATGTTCCTTATGCGGGTTTATCGTGTAATGTGCCCCCATGGATGCCGCCATTTCTAAACGTTCTTCATTCATGTCAACGACAATTACAAGACAGCCTTTTTTTACACAGAGCTGCGTATGCAGAAGTCCCATAATGCCAGCCCCGATAATGACACAGGCATCGCCAAACTGTGGATTTACTGTTTCCACACTATGGATGACACAGGAAACAGGTTCACAGATACAGGCCTCCTGCGGTGTTACATTGGTATAGGGGAACATACTGTAGGGGACTGCCATCATATACTCACTAAATCCTCCGGTACCGGGATATGGCTGACCACTGAGAACCTGTGCGGTGTTGAAATTCTGGCAGCTTTGTTCCTCATGCGTTTTACAGAAATAACAGGAACGACAAGGAAGCGTTACACCTACAATAACTCTTTGTCCAACCTCCCAGTCGCCGTGCACATCCTTTCCGATTGCCTCGATTCGTCCTGCCGCCTCATGTCCGCCAATCAGCGGATAATCAGTATTGATACTTCCTGTAAACACGCGTTGTTCCCATGTACAGATTCCACATGCTTCGATTTTAACAAGTATTTTATCATCATCCACTTCAGGAATCGGAAACCGCTGAAGCTCAACTGCTCTTTGTCCTGTAAATACCGCGCAGCGCATTTCTTTTTTCATATGCTACCTCCTTTTATACTTTCAGTATAGTGCCTGATGGTCTGAAATTGTTTTCAGATGTAACAGGAATACCGTATTATCTGAAAAGCTTTTCGAGATGCATGGAAAAGAAAAAAGCGCTGCACCAGATGCAGCGAATTAAAGTGTCAGATATTCCACAATCGTACGAGTGATGATATACAGGGGTATACGTGAGATTACGGTAATGGTCTTGTTACTGGTTATGGTTTCTGCATAACCGATAATGCTTACATCAGAATAACGCTCCAGCGGTGTGCCCTCTTTGCAGCAGCAGGTAACCACCCTTGCCCCTGTTCGCTTTGCCATACGCGCACTTATAGCAAGCTCCGGTGTCGTATTCATAACAGACAGAATGATAACAAGGTCATTGGAATTCACCAGCTTATCGGTTTTTACCATCCAGGTAACATCCTTGACGACAAGCGCGTTATAGCCAAGCAGCTGCAACTGCATGCATAGCTCATCAGCAACCAGAGCGGTAAATCCGCGTGCATAAATGAAAATCTTTTCAGCAGTTTTGATATAATCAATAATTTTGAGTATATTCGTAACGCAAATATTATCAATCGTTTTCACACATTCCTTATAGGATTTGTTTAACACCTTGTTCACTACATAAGAATCATCTGTGTGCTCTGCACGCTTGCTGATCTTATAACGAAGCTCAGAAATACCGCGAAATCCGCATTTCTGAATGGTTCGAGAAACCGTTGCCGGAGAGGTAAACGTTTTCTCAGCTATCGTTGTGATTGACATGAGTGGAATGCTGCTCTCATTTTCATTCAGATAATTGATTACCTGCTGCTCTGAATCCGAAAGACTATCATATACTTCTTTGCTTATTTGTATAATCATTCATATCCCTTTCTTTCTTTTTTACCATTATAACAACTACGTTTCAGCCTTTCCAGTTAATTTTAGATAAAACGATGCTGTAACAGCACTGAAAATCTTTACAGACAGCGCAGCCCCTTTATTTATCATGTATTTTATGAACACGTAAATCAGATTTACAGAAGCACCGTAAAATCAGTAAAGCTTTCCAATCCAAATCCATTGCCTTGTGGCAGAAGAGAGGATAAAATCGGAATCGTAAACGTGATGTAAACGTTTTCGTTTCTGGCTGTATGTGTCAGAAGAAGGAAGGCAGGTGAATCTACGGTACTGACGGGGGCATATGGGTATCGGATGAGAACGACATCCGTCGATTACGATTATACATTCATTTTGAAAAAGGGAGGCATTACAAATGCTAATTAAAGCGATTTTAGTAGCACTGCTGGCAACTGGCAGTCAGTGGTGGTTTTCACACCTTATCACAAGAACCTGGCTATATCCGATCTGGTCCGGTTTCCTTACCGGGGTAATCATGGGAGAGCCTGTTTTGGGTATGCAGGCAGCTGCATACATTCAGCTGACCTATCTTGGCTGGATCACAGCCGGAGGCTCCATGCCGGGCAATCTGATGGTCGCAGGTATTTACGGTACGGCCTTGACTGTTCTGTCTGGTGCGGATCCAAAGCTGGCTGTCAGCTTTGCGGTAACATTATCTCTGCTGGGAATCCTGATCAATCAGGCATATATGACCTTAAACTCTGTCTGGGTACACCGTGCAGATAAATATCTGGAGGAGGGAAATCTGAAGGGTGTACGTCTGATGAACTATGTTCCTTCCGGTATTCTGTCTTTTGTATTGTATGGTATTCCGGTGATGCTGATGATTCTGTATGGAGCACAATGGGCACAGGATACTCTGGCAATGATTCCACAGTGGCTTGTTGATGCATTGAATCTTGTCGGTGCGATCATGCCGGCTCTTGGTATTGCGATGCTGTTAAACTACCTTGGAAAGAAAAAGCTGATTGCGTTCTTCTTCTTTGGCTTCTTTGCAACGGTTTATCTGAAACTGGATACGATGTCACTGTTTATTTTCTCTGCCGTAATCGCAGCTGTCATGTACTTCTTTAGCAGAGATCGTGAAGAAGGAGGAGCATAATCATGAGCAATGCAGTTATGAATAAAAAGGAACTGAGCAAAAAGGATCTGGTCAAGGCGTGGGCACTGGTTTACTCCAGCGAAACCTGCTACAACTATGAACGTCTGCAGGCACTCGGCAACACGAACATGATGATGAGCGTTGTTAAAAAGCTGTATGACACCAAGGAAGAACAGGTGGAAGCACTGAAAACCTATATGGAGTTCTTTAATACAGAGCCTTCCTGGATCGGTACGGTGATTCACGGTATCACTGTTTCCATGGAGGAACAGAAAGCAAACGGTGCGGATATCAGCGGAGAGGATATCAATGCGCTTCGTACCGGTCTGATGGGTCCGATGGCCGGTATCGGGGATACGGTATCACAGGCTGTCGTTTATCCGATTCTTGCCGGTATCTGCTGTAGTCTGGCACTGGATGGCAATTTTGCAGGTCCGATTCTGTTTGAAGTTGTGTATAAGGTTTTGATGATCGGCTGTGGCTATACCTGCTTTATGCTTGGCTACAAACAGGGAAAACAGGCAATCTTCAAGCTGCTGCAAAGCGGTACGCTGAATAAAATCACAGAAGCATTTTCCATCATTGGACTGACTGTTGTCGGGAATATGGCATATTCCAGAATCAATGTGATCTGTCCTGCCAAGTTCAGAGTGGGAGAGGTTAAAATCGTAGTTCAGGATATCTTCAATCAGCTGCTGCCTGGCGCAATTCCGCTGATTATCGCATTGTTTGTATGGTGGATGGTAAAGAAGAAAATGAATCCAACCCTTATCATTGCCGTAATCTTTGTAATCGGAATAGCGGCATCCCTGCTGGGACTGCTGAGTGTAGCGGCTTAAAAAGTTGGATCGTGCAATACACAGGATGACAGTTTCCTGCTGTATTGCACACATATATGTAGAAAGGAAAACGTTTATGGATATAAAAATATCACCATCTATCATGTGCTGTAAAGTAGAGGAATACAAGCCGTATCTGGAGCTGTTTGAAAAGGTACAGCTGGATTCCGTGCATTTCGATATCATGGATGGAGCCTATGTAAAAAATGTCATGCTGGGAACGCCGATTTATAAAGATATCAAGCGGTTGAGCAAGCTTCCCGTGGATGTACATATCATGTCATATCGTCCGGAGGAGTATATGGAATATTATGATATTCAGCCGGGGGATCGTATCAGCTTCCATCCCGAAACAACAGCACAGCCGTATAAGCTCCTGCAGACAATTCGAGACAAGGGCTGTAAGGCAGGGCTTGTATTGAATCCGGGAACACCGGTATCTTATTTGGAGGAATGCATGGATCTGCTTGATTATGTCACTCTCATGACGGTGAATCCGGGCTTTGCAGGCCAGAAAATGGTACCGGACGCACCGCAGAAAATACGACGTGTGTGGCAGCTTCTGGATGCATATGAAAAAGAAATCGACATCGTTGTAGATGGAAACACAACAATAGAAAACAGCAGGCTCATGAGGGATGCAGGAGCCAATGCATTCGTCGTGGGAACATCGAGTATTATCCGCAGTCTGGATACCTTTGAGGAAATGTACAACGCATATGTTCAGGAATTGGAAAAATAAAGTGAGGGAAAATCATGGTTGGAATAGTTATCGCAAGTCATGGTGTATTTTGTGAAGGCTTGAAAAGCAGTACGGAAATGATTGGCGGGACCATTGCACAATGTACTGCGGTCGCTCTGCAGCCCGGGGAGGATCCCGATGCCTATGGTGAACGTTTGTGCAAAGCGGTTGATCAGATGGATGACGGACATGGTGTGCTCATGCTGATTGACCTTCGCGGCGGAACACCGTTCAATCGTTCTATCATGCTGACCAGAGAGAAGCATATTATGCTTACTGTCGGTGCAAATCTTCCGATGCTGCTGAGCGTAGCTCTGGGCAGACATGAGGATTCCACTTTAGAGGAGCTCGCTGCTCTGGCAGAAAAGGAAGCTAAGGAAAGTATCGGTACCATTTGTTTTAACAGACAATAAAAAAGGAGCTGTATTATGGAAAATTTACTACTGGTTCGCATTGACGACCGATTGATACACGGACAGGTTATGACCGCATGGATGAAAACATTACCGGCAAAGCAGATTATCGTAATCGATGATAAGGTTGCAAAGGATGATTTTATGCTGTTTGTACTGCAGAATGCAGCCCCGAGCGGAATCAAGGTGATTGCGCTCACGGAAGAGGAAGCACTGCATAAGCTGCAGAGCGGATTGGATACGCCAAGCTTTGTATTGGCAAAATCACCGCTCAGTCTGAAAAAGCTGGTAGATGGCGGTATTGAAATCAAGGCGGTTAATATCGGCGGTATGGGTATGAAGGCAGGAAGAACGACGGTATATAAAAACGTATCCGCAACAGATGAGGAACGTCAGTGTATCAAGGATTTTCTGGATCGGGGAATTGATGTAGCGATTCAGATCATTCCAAGTGAAAAACGTTTTGAGCTGAATAACATTCTTGCAAAGTAATAAGGTAGATAGAAAAGGAAAGAGGAATATCGAATGAAAGTAATGAGATTGCATGCAATCAATGATTTCCGGCTGGAGGAAATAGAAACACCGGTTCCAAAAGGAGATGAAATTCTTGTAAGGATTGGTGCGTGCGGAATCTGTGGGTCAGATATACCGAGAGTATATCAGCTGGGTACCAGAGTATATCCGGTTGTAATCGGGCATGAATTCAGCGGAACCGTCTGCGCCGTAGGGAATCCGAAGGATGAAGCGCTGATTGGAAAAAAGGCTGCTATATTTCCATTGATTCCATGTCGGGAATGTGAGCCTTGTGAAATCGGACAGTTCTGTCAGTGTGAGAATTATGATTATCTCGGTTCCCGCAGCAATGGCGGTTTTGCAGAATATTGTCTGCTGCCGTCCCGCTGGCATCTGGTTTTGGCACAAGATGAGAATATCGACCTGGAAGCACTGAGTATGTGTGAGCCTGCCTGTGTTGCTCAGCATGCCCTGCGCAGAGGAAATGTTACTGCCGGACAAACGATAGCGATTCTCGGTGCCGGATCCATTGGCATTATGACAGCCCGCTGGGCATCATTGTTTGGTGCTTCGCAAATCATCCTGACAGATATTGATGAAGCCAAGCAGAAATTTGCACAGGAACGCGGCTTTACGGTTATCAATTCCAGAAAGGAAAATCTGAAGGAACGTATTGATGTCATAACAAACGGGCGCGGCGTTGACGTTGTGATTGAAGGAACCGGATGCTCTGCCGGAATCAATGATGCCATACAAATCGTAAGAGTTGGCGGTACCATCGTATGGCTGGGAAATCCCCATGCGGATACAACAATACAGCTGAATGTACATTCCCTGCTTCTTCGTAAGGAGCTGGAAATGCATGGTGTATGGAATTCCTTCTATGCGCAGACACCAATCAATGAATGGGAATATACTGTGCAAATGATTGAAGAAGGAAAGCTGGAGGTTTCCGATTTGATTACACATCGAGCCGGGCTGAAGGATCTCAAGCAGCTGTTTGATGATATACACAATCACAGCGTTACAATTTGCAAGGCGATGTACAGTGCGGCACTGGATGTATGATGCAGTCACGAAAATCGATTGATTTTGTACAGTTCATACAGGATCATGAAGGAGAAATATTCGGAAAGAAACGGAGAATAACCGGACAGAGCTATTGCAGCACATATCGTAAGCAAATCGCAGCACTGGATATGAAATTGAATGAATTTATCAGCAGGGACGATGCCAGAGCAAAAGACATTACCTTCCTGCTTGGACTTTTCGCGTTTTCCATATCCCAGTTCTCTGTTCAGATAAAAACTGATGTGAATCGTTATGAGGCGGCATTTTATGCGCTGTTTGAAGAGGGTGATGTGCAATGAAATATAGAGAAGCAAGGGACACTGTTCTGCAGGAGCTGCAGACGGTATTTACATATGTAAAGGAAGATGAAGTTGTGGCTTTGGCTGAAGCAATCTGTGAGGCTGAAACCGTGTTTGTTGTCGGGGTTGGACGTGTATTGCTGATGCTGCAGGCATTTGTCAAACGCCTAAACCACCTTGGTATCGAAGCAACCTATGTTGGGGCGATTGATGAACCTGCGATTACAGAGCATGACCTTCTGCTTGTAGGTAGTGGCTCCGGAGAAAGTGCCGTGCCGTTGGCTATTGTAAAAATCGCACAGCGGTATCATGCGAAAATTGCACATATTGGAAGCAATGCATCCAGCTCTATGACACCGTATGAGAATATCTTTATCCGTATTCCCTGCAGTACAAAGCTGCAGCTGGAGGATGAAATTTCATCTTCACAGGTCATGAGCAGCCTCTTTGAACAAAGTCTGCTTTTGCTTGCAGATATGGTCGCACTACTTATTGTTGATAAAAAGCATATCACCGATCTGCACGCATTATGGAAAAAGCATGCAAATCTCGAATAGAAAGGAAGGCATATGGAAGGAAAAATGAAAGCAGCAGTCCTGCATGGAATCAATGATCTTCGGATCGAAGAAGTTGAAATACCGAGACTTGATGAACATGATGTATTGGTCAGGGTTTCCGCCTGTGGTGTCTGTGGCTCCGATTTGCCTAGAATTCTTACACAGGGGACCTATCATTTCCCGACGATTCCCGGTCATGAATTTGGAGGAGAGGTAGTTGCTATAGGTAGCTGTGTCAAACAGAACCTGCTGCATAAAAATGTAGCCGTAATTCCTTTGATTCCCTGCAGAACATGTAAATCGTGCGAGGTTGGAGATTTCGCTCAATGTGAAAATTATGATTTTCTAGGTTCACGCAGTGATGGAGGATTTGCAGAATACGTAAAGGTTCCTGAGGAAAATCTGGTTATTATGCCGGATCAGGTAAAGCCTGAAACTGCAGCATTTCTGGAACCAATCAGTGTTGCACTGCATGTGGTATCGAATACAGGTGTGAATTTTGGGGACGATGTTGTAGTATTCGGTTTGGGGGCAATCGGAATATTTGTAGCACAGTGGGCAAAGGCATTTGGGGCATCTCATGTATTTGCCGTAGATCTGGATCCGAAAAAGGTGGAGATAGCCAGACAGCTTGGCTTAACGGATGCCGTCTGCGGTTCGATAGATGAGGTACGTGAAATCGTGGAAAAAGCTACCAGCCATGCAGGCTGTGATGTAGTATTTGAAGCTAGCGGTGCGCCTGTTGTCTTCAATCAGGCAATGCAGCTTTTAAAGCAGAACGGGCGTTTTGGTCCTGTTGGAAGACCGGTGAGGGATTTAACTGTCTCCGTGAAGACATATGAAACGATTCTACGCAGGCAGCTGACCATCAAAGGAACATGGAGCTTTGAATTCAAGCGGTTTCCACATAATGCCTGGGATATTTCTCTGGAGGCATTGCAGAAAGGAATCATACAGACAGATGCCATAATTTCTCATCGCTTCCCGCTATCAAAGACGAAGGAAGCGGTTGAAGTAATGGCAGAGAAAAAGGAGTTCTTTTATAAAATCCTGATAGTACCGGAAATGAAACCATGAACATGAGGACAATTACGATAAGGATGCCAGCTGATGTGTGTAAATCAGCTGGTTTTTCATGTAGTGAAGTTATGAAATTTTTAAAGTTAATCCTGTATATTTATAGGCACCTGTGATACACTTATGTCACGAAATAAAGGAGGGGCAGTCCTATGAAAAAACATATACAAACCATAATGATGATGTATGCATCTCAATCACAAAAGCCCCGGCCTTTCTGCATGTCAGTCTGAGCGATATTTTTTTTCGCGTTCCTATAGAATTTCAACACAAGGCACCTTTTTCTATATCATAATGTACAAGTCTGTCAATTATCGGCGGACATTGTAGCGACTACTTCATTCGCCATAAAAATAACAGTGACAGAGGACCACCTGATCATATTCCTGAAGCAAAACATGAAAAAAGGAAAGAAGGGATATGACCATGCGTGAAACAACAAAAATTGCTTCTGTTATAACAAAGAATGAAAATAAAAGTATATCCATGTATGCCAAAGCGAGAGCGATGGAGTAGAGGTATGGTGAACGTACCAGTTACGTGTATCTGAACACGAACAAAACGTTTTGATGAATGTGCAGGCATTCATTAGAAGCTGCTTGCTATAATAGCTGGCGGTAGTTCACACTCTTTTTTGTACAGTAGAATTAAAAATCCTGTGATAGTCAGAACATATGAATAAGGGGGCTGACTCCCTTAAAAAATTACGGTAAGAAGATATTTTGGATATACATGTATTTTTGTAGGATTGGAAAAAAACTTCTTATCTTATAGTAGGAGCTGTGTAATCTGGCAGAGAAAATTCGTGAATTCCCCTGCATATTTAATGAAACAGCTGATGTAATTCATCATCAGCTTTAACTGTGCATATGAATGAATCTATTTCTGTTTGCGACAAAGCGAATAGCAACTGGTATCAAGCTTTAATTGTCAATCTGATTTATAATTGTATGATAGAAGCTATGCGGTTGATGAAGAAGTAAATAAAATAGTTTTCTGATAAAAGTAAATACAAGCTTTCATAGTATCCGTATGCAGTATGCTCATTCAGAAATCAGATTCATTATGGGGAATGCTATGTTTTTGACTACAGCAGCTTGAAGCAGAAAAGATATAACATATAGCGGCGAGAATAACAGAATCAGCTTTAATATCGCATACTCATATGACCAATTTGATATCACGGACAAAAAAATGAAGAGAATTCTATACGGATGCTTTTATGTATTGTGAGTGTCATACGTTACACATTTAAAACGAATAAGAATGAAAATAAGGAGGAAGATTTATGAAGAATGACTTTATCAATTTAACAGAGGAAAATGTATCAGACGAACACCTATGCTGCATCATACGCAGCAGGAAGCCGCATCCCGGGATAACAGCAAAACGAGAATGGCTTTCAGATAGGCTGAAAGAAGGACATGTGTTTAGGAAATTAAATGTAAAGGGAACCGTTTTTATTGAATATGCACCGCTTGAAACCGCCTGGGTACCTGTCGAGGGAAATCAGTATTATTATATATACTGCTTGTGGGCTGTCGGGGAGTATAAAGGGAAAGGTTATGGAAAAAAGCTGTTGGAATACTGTATCGCTGACGCCAAAGCAAATAAAAAATCCGGTATATGTGTTCTCGGAGCAAGGAAGCAGAAAGCCTGGCTCACAGATCAAGCCTTTATACAAAGTTATGGATTTCAAGTCGCAGATACTACTGAAAGCGGCTATCAGCTGCTGGCACTATCCTTTGACGGTACGCTGCCCCGTTTTTGTACATCCGCGAAACAAGAGCACATTTGTAATCAGGAGCTAACGGTTTTCTATGACATGCAATGCCCGTACGTTTTGGAAAATGTAGATATTATACGGCAGTATTGTGAAATGCATGACATTCCTGTAACATTTCATTTGATTGATACATTAGAAAAAGCAAAAAATGTACCGTGTGTTTTCAATAACTGGGCTGTATTTTACAAGGGAAGGTTTCAGACGGTTAATCTGCTGCTGGATATCGCAGCTCTCAAACGTATACTAAAGAAATAAGTAAACCGCCTATGCAAAGGGATAAGAGAGACTTTATATACTGTTAAGAAATAGAATGAAAAAATCGTGCAACAGGTAAGTGCATATCTAACTTAGTGTCTTGAAAAAGATGGTTTTACATTTGTATGAAGGGCAAAGAACACAAAAGGTGAGGAATCGGGATCATACAAATCATCAAAATCTGTAAACAACGGTATGCTATCTGATAAAAGTATACAGTATCATACGAACTTCCAGCGATTGCTGGCTGTTATTCTGTAATGAAGCAGGTGCATCAGGATAGTAGTCAAAACTGGGATTTCTTAGGGTAGAAACCATCGCATACTACATATACGTATTACCATATACCTGTTCAGTATACAAAACATGATGCAGGCGAAGGAGTGATAGCAACAAACTACAATATCCGTATCAGCGCAGTAAATGTGTTTTTCTAAGAGGAAAGGATTTCAAGAAGCAAAGCAGGACCTTATAATAAAGCCAAATATAATGTAAGGTAGTTTCTCCTAACTGTCAGAAAGGGAGAAACTTTTTTCTGCATGAAATACCGTAAGAACTGTTGAATAACGCAGTAATAATTAGGTTGTGAAAAGCAGAACCAATGCCTGTAAGCAAGTAGGGCAGATCATTATACAGGTAGTATTTAAAAAAACAAAGCATCTGATAATCCCGCTTTTCCAAACTCCCTTAATAATCAGATTTTTCTGCCATGCTTCCTATGTGAAATCTGTAATGGAAGAGTTTACATATAGTAATTACCATAAATTATATATGTCTTTTTGACTATCTTTTTATATCTTCTCAAATGTCCGCAAAGCCTTATTTTATCGGCTCTACGGGCATTTTGCTTTTGTGGTAAACCTCACATATCTAGGTCTATCTTCTTATATTTTCGCTATCAAGCGTGGTTAAAATCGTGGTAAATACTTCTATGCGATTAGACGCTGAACCTCTGATTTTGCGGTATCTATGGACGCATGAGCGTACCAGTTCATTGTGATACTGATGTTTGAATGCCCCATGATATACTGTAAATCTTTTGGGTTCATGTTCTTGCTTGCCAGTCTTGTGCAGAACGTATGGCGTAGCGTATGCGGTGTGATATGTGGCAAGGGATTGTCTTTGTGGTGCTTGTTGTATTTCTTTACCATACGGACAAAAAGCATATTGTAATCAATGGCAACTTTGGGCTTGCCTTTATGATTGACAAATAGAAAGTTGCCCCGTCCGTCTATCACAAATGGTTCTGCCTTTGGGCGTTTCTTCATAACCCGTTGAAATGCCTGTATCGTTTCTCTGCTTAATGGTACTTGCCTTATTCCGCTTTTCGTCTTAGGCGTTTCAATATAATAGCCTTGTTCCTTGCTCTTTAGTAACTGGTGGTCGATAATCACAACTTCATTCTTGAAATCAATATCGGCTACTGTCAGTCCGCACAGTTCCGAGATACGAAGTCCTGTCTTTAACAGTATCAGCACATCATCATAATACTTGTGATACACATTGTCCGTCTTGATGAATGAGAGTAAGGCTTGTTCCTGTTCCTCTGTCAATGCGACTTTCTCTTTGGTATCATTTTCTAGGACTTCACTTAACTTGAAATCAAAAGGGTTTTTCCTTACACAATCGTCTTGTATGGCGATATAGAATGACGCTTTTAACGAGCGTTTATGGTTGTTAATGGTATTGTAGGAAAAGCCTTTGTCTTTCATGCGTAATGCCCATTCTTTAGCGTCAGAGGGTTTTATCGTATCAATGCTCCTAGCACCTAACTTGTCCTCTTTCAATAACCGCATGAGCTGTTCCCGTTGTTTCTGTGTGCTTTTCTTCACGTTTGCCCTCTGTGCGTTCTGTTTGGCGTAGAGTTGGCAAAGCGTCATTTTCTTGCCTGTGCTGTCGATACCGTCCTCAATATCCCGTCTTATCTGCTGTTCCAGTTCACGAAGTGAGGGTTTTTCCCGTTTTCCCTTTGGTGTCGGGTCTGTGGGTGTCAATCTCCAAGCATACACATATTTTGTGTTTCCAAATGCGTCCACATATTTATATAAGTATTTCCCGTCTGTTCGTTGGCTCTCTCCAGTATGCAGGATACGTCCTTTGCTATCCCGTCTTTTTTCTTTCATGGTGTCTGCTCCTTTCCTTGTTGGAAAGAGCCTTGATATGACTTGTGTTCATCATAACACATACAAGGCTCATTTGCATTAGATTGCGTCCAATTTATCAATGACCTGTTCAAACTGTCGGCGTTTAATCTGTATGCGGTTGCCATTCATAATGAGCCAGCCAGCGTCCTTGTTTTCCTCTGCCAATCGTCTTAACTTGTTTTCTCCGATACGGAAATACTTTGACGCTTCTTCAATGGTAAGGGTGTATTTTTCCCATACGGGAATATCGTTGTTATTCATCAGATACCCCCTTTCCCATGTTTTGTGTCATACTGGATATAGGGGATAAGGTCGGTGCGGTTTATCCTCTGTAAGTGGGCGGTTAGTTTGCTGGAAAGGGAATTACTGTATCTTGCCTTATCAAGCATAGTTCCCACTTTTTCCAGTCCACCTAATGCGTCATGTTCTTCCAAGAAGTAAAAACTTTTGACAGCGGAAATCACGCCACCCTCTGTGAGCCATTGCTGTGTTTCTTCAAGGGAATTTTGCTGTTTTGGTACTTGCAGTTTCAAGACTTCCACAGCCCCTAAAAAGCGTTCCCAAAACCGACAAGTTTTCCACCTGCTCTTATTACTTTCGTTTCTGTTTGGTACGACAAAGCGTAGGTTGTTTGCCAATAGCCCGAAAGCCAGTTCTCCAAGTTCCAGCGGTCTGTCCTTGAATGTCATGGCAAAAGCATGAGCCTTATCATCACGCAGTTGCATTTCTGTCCGTTTCCAACTGCCGACTTCATCAAGTGTCTTATTATGTTTTGAACAGACTTCCTTATCTTTATCATAAAAGCGGTAGGACAATCCCGATTTACCAGCACCGATATAAACGGTCTTTGCGGTGTCGAAATCATCAAACTTGCTTTCGTCAAAGTGGTAGCCCTCACTATTCGAGATAAATTCCTCTTTTTCGCATTTCTTCTTTATCTGCTCTATGGTAAAGAATGGCTTTTCGTTCTTATCATCAATGGCAATATCAAGTCTTGTGAAATGGAAATTATCCAGTCCGTATCTTCGCTCACAGCGTCGGAACATATCCCCAAAGGTATAATTCCTACTGTCGAGAATACGGAAAATATCATCACAACCTCTGCCGGTCATAACAAGATAACAGCCTAACCCTTGTGGGTTGTCCTCTGTCTTTCTTGCGTCCCCCGATACATAAATATCTCCAATCTGCCAGCGTGCTTGATAGGTTTTGTATTTAATGCTTGCCGGATAGACATTGAAAATGTCAGTCGGTAAACCTAAAATGTGCATGATGACATCTTCTGCGGTTGCGGTTTCAAATACAATGCTGATGTAATCAATCTTAACGGATAAATTTTCGTGTGTTGCGATACTTCATTACTCCTTTCGTATGCCCCGATTTTTTGCGGGGTATAAATTGCATTTTTTCCTTTATTTATCACAGTTTCTAGGTACCATGACATGTATACGCAGGGCGGTGTTACATATACGCCCTCTGCGAACGCCTAAAGGCGTTCCCTTTCCAAAAGGAACTGTCTGTCCGAAACACGTCTGGGGGACGTGTCCCGTCCAGCCAGCCCCTTTTGGAAACCATGATTTTCGGTCTGATAGTCCATGCCTGTTCATGCTGTCAAAGCGAAAACAACTCATCTATATGCTTACTCAAGTGTGTGATTGACCCTAGCGTGCTTAATCACTTCATCTGATACGATAATAACGCCAGCAGGATTACTTGTCAAGAAGTTTTTATTGACTTTTCAAAACAAAATAAGTATGATAGGCTTATAAACAGAAAGAAAAGCAACGAAAGGAGCGGTTATACTAAGTTATGGAGGGTTATATAAAGAAAATGATTTTCTTAGGAGAGAACATACAGACCATAAGAAAACACAGGAAAATGAAACAGCAGGAGCTTGCGGACAAAATCGGTATCAATATGCAGAGCCTTTCCAAGATTGAAAGAGGGGTAAACTATCCTACCTTTGATACGCTGGAAAAGATAATGGACGTGCTGGGAGTAACGCCCAATGAATTATTGTCGGGAAAATGGAAGTATGTTAATCAAGCCGAAAAGGAAGTCTGCCAGTTTTTAAGGACGGAAGAACGCCTAAATGCAGAGTTGAAACATGGACACTATGATAACTTCTTTGACAGCGAAGAAGAATGGCTGGAGTATGAGCTGGAACAGTTGCGGAAATACATCACAGACTATATCAACGGAACGGAGATACAAGCGTCCGACCTTTACCCTATCAAGGAATTTATCCAGCACTTGAAATTTCAGAAAATATTAAACCGCTATGATGATTTATACAGCATGGATATGTTTGGGGAAAGCACAGACGGACACAAGTACGGTACGCCTTATCAGGTTGTAAAAATGATAAACCCCAATTCAAAAGAAGATATGGAACTGTTACGGGAAGTATTAAGGAATAATCATTTTGATAATGAGGACGAGTAGCCTTTTTTCTTTTCTGTGTTGGGTAATCAAGAGGAAGAAAGAAGTGTGCATTTTCAAGGCAGAAAAATATCAAAGGGTATGCTGATTTTTGTTGTGGCGGATATATGGAACTGTTATAATATGGATATGAAGAAAGCGAATTGGAATTTGTGGAGGAAAGATAAAATGGATAGACCTATTACAACATTGTTTATGCTAATGTCTGTTGATGGGAAAATAAGTACTGGTGCAACAGATGATTTGGATGTAGATAAGGATTTTCCTAAAATTAAAGGCGTTAATGAGGGATTACACCAATATTACGAAATAGAGCAGACAACAGATTTGTGGTCTTTCAACTCGGGTAGAGTGCAAGAAAAAATGGGAGTAAATAAAAAGAAAATACCAAGGAAAACACCGGTTTCCTTTGTTGTAATTGATAATAAACATTTGAATGAAAATGGTATTCGCTATTTTTGTGCTTTATCAAAAGAGTTTGTGCTGATTACGACGAATACAAGACATCCTGCCTTTAACGTAGAGGATGAAAATCTTCATATCATATACCAAAATGAATTATCCTTAAAAGATGCACTTATAAAACTTAAATCGGAATATGGTTGTGAGAGAATAACAATCCAGACTGGAGGAACATTGAATAACTTATTTCTTCGTGAAAAGCTGTTTGATTATGTAGATATTATTATTGCACCTGTTTTGATTGGCGGCAAGGATACTTCTACTCTAATTGATGGAAAGTCTTTGACAGAAGAATGCGAATTATCAAAATTGGGTGTTGTGAAGTTGCAAGAATGTGTAGTTTTGGAGAACTCGTATCTTAGATTACGCTATGAGGTGATTCATTGACAAATCCCAGTTTATATAACTGGGATAGATTTGCAGTTGTGGAGGTGGTTGATTATGGAATATACTAAAAAGAAAAATTGGATAATAGCAATCGCTGTTGCTATCGTTTATTTAACAATAAGTATTCTCTTTGATTTGTGGTTTTTTTCTTGGATTATATGGGTTGCCTATGCAATTTATAGATTTATCGTGAAATAGATAAATCCAAGCTGTTCAGAAGTACAAATCTCAGTTTGACAATTTCATATCCGTACATAAAAAGACACCGCTTAAGTTAAGGGTGTCTTTTTAGCGCTATTTTATTGTCATATCAAGGCTCAATCAATCGTGGTAAATTCGTGGTAAAATGAATGATTTTCTATACTTCAAAATACTTGAAAACATAGTATTTATGTGGATAATCTAAAAATAGATATAAAATTTATGGTAATTTTCTGCTATGATTAGAGTGAAAAAAAGAAGGTGAGTATGTGGAAAAAAAGATCAAAAGAATGACTTCACCCTTTGCTTTTTATATAACAGGAGGATTTCTTATTCTCTATGCATGGATGTTACCATTTTACCGCTGGCAGGATTATGGTATAGCTATTGTATGTACAGTTCCTGTTTTTTTATTTTCAAGAAAACTTCTGCCAAAGATAGAATTAGAAGAATTACAGGTGTCGGATTTGCAAAGTGCAGATGAATATTGCAATATGATCCTTGAGGATATGGAAGCATACATGAAACAGTTGAATGTGTTATATACGCAGCTTGAAAAAGAGAAGCTGCAGCGTGACATTCTGCATATTTTAAATATTTCCGATGATATTCGCAATGTTCTTGTTAAGGAACCAAAAAAAAGCAGAAGACTGCGTAAATTTGTGAATATTTCCTATCTCTCCCTGCTTGAAATCTTAAAAACATATGATGAGCTGGAAAATGAACACAGAGAGCTGGATACCTTTCAAAGCAGTATGAAAAAGGTGGAGCAGCAGGTTAGCCAGTTTGTAAAGCTGTTTGGAGATCAGTATACAGCTTTATTTGAAGATAAGATCAGAGAGCTTGATGCGGAACTGGCGGTAGTTGAACAAATGGTGATAAAGACTGAAGGAGGTAAGCGATATGAGTGATAACATACCGGAGCTGGTACTGGAAATGCCGGAGGCTGAGGATAAAAGGGTAGCTGCTTCAACCTATGATGAGGAGCTATCCAGGCTGAGTGAAAAGGAACAGGAAACAGTGAAGCAGTTTTCTCAGCAGATTGATGTAACACAAACCTCTGTAATTATGCGATATGGGGCAAAGGCACAGGAAAAGGTAGCCGCATTCAGTGAAGATACGCTGGAAAAGGTTCGGACAAAGGATCTGGGAGATGCGGGAAAGGCAATTACAGATCTGATTGTGGAATTAAAGGGATTTGATATTGATCAGGAAGAAAAGGGTCTGATGAAATTCTTCAAGAAACAGGGAAACAAGCTGACTGCTATAAAGTCTGCATATGATAAGGCAGAGGTGAATATTGATAAAATCTGCAGTGTTCTGGAACGGCATCAGATGCAGCTGTTAAAGGATATTCATACCATGGATGAGCTGTATCATTTGAATGAGGAATATTATAAGGAGCTGACCATGTATATTCTGGCAGGAAAAATCAGTCTGGAGGAAGCAAAAAACAATATCTATCCGCAAATGAAGGCTGAAGCTGAACATACAAGAGATGCGCAGGATGCACAAAAGGTCAATGATTATGCAAGCTTTATAGCACGTTTTGAAAAACGTCTTCATGATTTAGAATTAACAAAAATGGTGGCTTTACAGAGTGCCCCGCAAATACGGATGATACAGAACAATGATCTTCTGATGAGTGAAAAAATTGAAAGCACCTTGAACAATACGATACCTTTATGGAAAAGCCAGATGGTGCTTGCACTTGGTGCTGAGCATACGAAGCAGGCAATGGAGGCACAGCGCAGTGTTACGGATATGACAAATGAACTGCTTGAAAGGAACGCGGAAGCTCTGAAAATGAGTACCATTGAAACAGCAAAAGAATCCGAAAGAGGTATCGTTGATCTGGAAACATTGCAGAAAACCAACCAATCGCTGATTGATACGCTGGATGAGGTGTCCCGAATTCAGGATGAGGGCAGAGAAAAACGCGCTGCTGCGGAGGTTGAGCTTGTCAAGCTGGAACAGGACTTAAAAAACAGACTGCTGCTTGCGAAGGGCTCCTGATGGATATCCTTAAAAAAAGAAATACTGCGCTCTGTGTGATGACCCTATGTATCTTGGCTGCTGTTCTACTTGGCGGATGGCGCGGAACGACACGGGAATATCGGGCGATACAGGAAGCCTTTACCAGTGGAGATTCTTCACCGAAGCAGTATCTGGATACCATGCTTACACGCTTTGCATACCTTGTAAAGCTGGCAGATACGTATGGAATAGATACTGCAGAAGAGATGTCTCTATATAAGGAAATGCAAAATGCTTATACTTTGGATATGGTTACAGACTTGAAAAAGAAGGAACGTAATTTATATGCGAAAGTAAAGCAGCAATCTCTAAATAAAGAGGATATGGACTATATGGAAAGAGATCATACCATGTTTGTTTCCGCAGCTGCTTCTCTGACACACATAGATTATAACCAAAAGGCTCTGACATACAATAAGGAAATGAGCCGCTTCCCGGCTTCCTTGTTCTGTTCATTATACGGTTATGAGAAAGCTTTGGTATTTCAATAAGAGAAAGTGAGAAAGCGAATGAAAAAATTAAAATTTACAGCAATGCTGCTTGGATGTATTTGTATGCTTCTTTTGGGATTGCTGCAGATAAAAGCGGCAGAGGTTCCGGATCCTACGGATGAATTTTATGTAAATGATTATGCCGATATTCTGGATACGGCAGCGAAGGACCATATTATATCGGTGAATAATCGTCTGTATCGTGATTATGATGTTCAGCTTGTCGTGGTTACTGTGGAGGATCTTAACGGTGAAACCTTGGAAAACTATGCCCATGATGTTTTTAATTCCTGGGGAATCGGATCCAAGAAGACAAATCGCGGTATCCTTCTGGTTCTTGCCAAGCGTGAGGATGACTATTGGATCACACAGGGCAAGGGGTTGGAAAAGCTGATGCCATCGGATATGCTCGGTGATTTGCTAAGTGAAAATCTGGAAGCTGATTTTATAAAAAAAGACTATAGTGCCGGTGTTACCAAAACAGTAGATGCGCTGGAAAAGAAAATAGAAAAGGTTGTTCCTGTTGTTAAAGAGGAAAAAAAGGATGAAAAAGATAAAGCTACGGCAGCAACATCCGGGACTGAACATGATGAAGGAAGCAGCATGAGTATATTTGATGCCGTTATCGTTCTGGGAATTGTCGGAGGTGGCGCCTTTGCATTCAAGAGCTATCGGAAAAAGCATCCGAAACAGCCCAGAGAACCAAGAGAGCCAAGAGAACCGAGAAGACGCAGAGAACCGCGCCAGAGCACAAGACATTATGCTGATTACTATTTTACAGATGAGCGCTATTATAACGATCCGCGCTACTACAATGACCCACTCTTTTATAACGATCCAAGATATTACCATCATCGCCATCTATATCATCATCACCATGATGACCACCATCGCCATGATCATGAGGAACGATATAGTGAGCGGCGTTATGAAAATCAAAGATCTGCTTCCTCCTCACGCCCAGCTTCCTCACGTCCTTCCAATCCTTCCCCTGCACCAAACCGGGGACAGGGAGGTTCTACAAACGGCGGGGGTGCCGGAAGAAGGAAAGGCTGATTTCCGATGCGCCATGCTTTCAGGTGATTCGTTTCTTTCAATGCATAACATAAAAGCGGAACAACATCCGCTTTTTCTATGCAATCTATATATGCTTGGCAAAACGCTTTAACTATATTTCTATTGAAAAAGCATAATCTACTGCCCGATGTATTCAATAATCGTCCTTGTGATGATCAGCAGCGGTATCCTTGAATACACCGTCATTCCACTGACCTTCATGATCTGCTCGGAATGTCCGTAAATCGCAATGTCGGAAAATTTCTCCAGCTCACAGGGAGATTTACAGCAGCAGGTAATCACCTTGGCACCCTTCATTCTTGCAGCTCTGGCGCTTCTTGCCAGCTCCGGCGTGGAATTTCGCAGGGATAGAATAAAGGCAATATCGTCCTTTGTGACAATGCGTTCGGTATTCTCCATCCATTTCACATCCTTAACGATGATGGCATTGTAGCCCAGCAGCTGCAGGTACATTTGAAATTCCTCTGCGATCAATGCCGTAAAGCCTCTGGCAAAGATGAATATACGCTTTGCCTGCTTGATGTATTCAATTGTTTTCAGCATGGCAACCGGACTGATATTATCAATCGTTTTTGTACTTTCCCGATATGATTTTGCGAGGATATTATTTACTCCATAGCTGGATTCGTGATGCTCCTTCATCTGCTCCTGCTGAGAAATCGCATAGCGCAGCTGGGAAATCCCCTGATAACCGCATTTCTGAATCGCTCTGGATACCGTTGATTGTGATGTGAAGGTTTTCTCTGCAATATTGGTGATGCTCATATAGGGAATCTTTTCTTCATTCTGGTTTAAAAACTGAATGACCCCCTTCTCCGCTTCTGACAGCTTTTCATATATACCTTTATCAATTTGTATAAACATATGCTTACCTCCCTGTGTGTTTTCTCTATCATTGTACCATGAATGGCCATTCATGAATTTTACTATTTATCACAATTTCAGAATGTGTTTTCAGCGTGAAAGCGCTGTATTTTTTATGTAATCAAGTATAATGTGCTTGTAAATCAAAACGTACGTATATTTTGATATTATGATATTCGTATATTTCAGAAAGTTAACGCTGGATATACAGGATCACCACAAAAGGAGGATGCAGATTCTCCATTGCATACAGGTTATTAAAGGAGGAAATTATGTATACAACATTAAAGGAAGTGCTGAAGGAGGCAGAGTCGCTGCACATGGCGATTGGGGCGTTCAATACGCATAACCTGGAGATGCTGCCGGCCATTATTAAGGCCGCAGTACATCAGAAAACCCCGGTTATTATTCAGACAAGCTGTGGAACTGCCAATTATGTCGGGCATAGAAATCTTGTCGCAGTCTGCCGTTCCATGGCTGAGGAATACGGCGTCGATGTCGTTCTTCATCTGGATCATGCCAGGGATTATGATGAGATACGCAAGGCGATTGATGCCGGCTACAGCTCCGTTATGTTTGATGGATCATCCCTTCCCTTAAAGGAAAACATTCTGGGGACGAAACGGGTTGTCGATTATGCCAGAGCTCGCAATGTAAGTGTGGAGGCGGAGCTTGGAACTGTCGGCGGAACTGAGGACGGTATCGCCGTGAGCCAGGACGATGCCTGTTACACGGATCCTGAGGATGCGGTTGAGTTTGTGAAGCAGACGGGTATCGATGCACTGGCAGTGGCAATCGGTACAAGCCATGGTCAGTACAAATCAAAAACAAACATCAGTTTTGAACGTCTGAAGGAGCTGCAGGAGGTAGTTGATATTCCGCTTGTCATTCATGGAGGAACCGGTGTTAAGGATGAGGATGTAAAACGTGTTATTGATCTGGGCATCCGCAAGTTTAATGTCGGTACCGAGCTGCTGGTCGGCTGGAATCGTAAATCCAGAGAGTGCTATGATGAACATCGCGAGAACATATCCAATCGCGATAATGTCGTACCATGCCTGGATGCCATCACGGAAATCGTGGAGCGAAAAATTCATCTATTTAAGAATCTGGATGGTGAATAACATATGAAAGCTGGATATTATACCGGAGATTATGGATATGAGGTGCGTGATATACCAGAGCGTAGGCCGATAGCGGATGAAGTAAAAATCCGCGTTGCATGGTGCGGATTATGTGGTACCGATATTCATAAGTTTCAGGGGAAAAACGGCGCAAGTGTTGTCATACCACCCATTATTCTGGGACATGAGTGTTCCGGTATCGTTACAGAGGTAGGGCCTGAGTGCAAATACTTTAAGGTTGGGGATCGTGTTGCCTGTGATCCCAGCTGGGGATGCGGAAAATGTATCTGGTGCCAGCAGGGACTGCCAAACTTCTGTCTGGAGCGTCATGGCGTAGCCAAGGGCTTTGCGGAATATGTTTATCCGCCGGAAAAGAATGTATATCATATAGCGGATACACTGGATCTGGAGGCTGCGGCCTTTACGGAGCCGTTATCCTGTGCGGTCCACGGTATGGATCTGATCGGGATACAAAGCGGTAAAACGGTTGCCATGTATGGTATGGGGGCCATCGGTTCCCTGATGCTGCAGCTTATTCGATTAACAGGTGCTGCCAAAATCATTGTGATTGAGCGGGAAGCGGAAAAACGCAGACTCGCTCTCGAGCTGGGCGCAACCATGGCCATCAGCGATCAGGAAATCGAGGAAGTCGCTAAGCAGGAAAACATTGATTATGTCATTGAATGCATCGGCTTAAAATCCACCATGGAACAGGCAATTCGCATTGCGGGGAAATATGCGAAGGTACTGCTTTTCGGTCTGGGGAATCCAGAGCAGCCAATCAGCTTCAATCAGTTTGAGGCTTATACAAAAGAACTCAGTATTTATACGTCATTTCTGAATCCGCTATGCAGCGAGCGTGCCGTGCACCTGCTGGAAAGCGGACAGATCAATACAAAGAAAATAATAAGTGCAAAGCTTACCTTGGAGGAAATGGGAGAGGAACTAAAGACCCTGCGTTATGCAAGAAAAGGGAAGGTCTTGGTTTCCGTAAGCGGTGAGCACTAACAGGAGGAAATAGTTATGGTGTTATCAGCAATCTTAGTTGCATTATTAGCTACAATGGGGCAGTGGTGGTTCTTCGGCCCTGTCACGAAATGTCTTGTTTATCCATTGACCACAGGTACGCTGGTTGGTCTGTTCATGGGGGACCCAATGACCGGTATGCTGGCGGGTGCCAACATTCAGTTGATTTATCTGGGATGGATTTCCGCAGGTGGAACCATGCCGAGCAATACCATCGTCGCAGGTATCTTCGGTACGGCGATGACGATTTTATCCGGCGCCGATCCGACGATGGCCGTAACCTTTGCGATTCCGTTCAGTATGTTTGGACTGTTGCTGAATCAGGTATATATGACAGTCAACGCCGCATGGATTCATCAGGCGGATAAGCTGCTGGAAAAGGGCAATCTGCGCGGTGTGCGTTTTATGAACTTCGTGCCTTCCTTCTGTATGGCACTTGTCCTGTATGGAATTCCTGCCTTCCTTCTGGTTGTATCCGGAAGCGGCTGGGCAAGCGATCTGATCAATGCCGTTCCGGAAAGTGTCATCAGTGCACTCCAGGTTGTCGGCGGTATCATGCCGGCCTTGGGTATTGCAATGCTGTTGAACTATCTTGGTAAGAAAAAGCTGATTCCGTGGTTCTTCGGCGGCTTCTTCCTGACCGTATATTCCGGTCTGGGACTTACTGCAATCTCCATCTTCTCTGCAATCATTGCACTTGTTATGTATCTGAACAGCAATACTGCACAGAAGCAGACGGAAACGAAGAAGGTAAAACGTCTCTCATTAAATAAAAAAACAGAGACGATCGAGGTTTCACAGCCGGCTGATCAGGCTGCAGCAGCTGAACTGCCGGAGTATACAAAAAAGCTTTCCAAGAAAACACTTGTTAAAACATGGTTATGGACAACGAGTACCGAGGCCTGCTACAACTATGAGCGTTTACAGGCTCTGGGTGCTGCCAACCTGATGCTGACACCGATTCGTGAGCTGTATGACACGAACGAAGAACGTGTAAAAGAACTGAAAAAATATATGGTATTCTACAATTCTGAAGTATTCACCGTAGGACCGATCATCAACGGTATCGCCTGTTCCATGGAGGAGGCACATGCAAATGGTGAAAACGTTACAGAAAAGGATATCAATGCTGTACGTACCGGTCTGATGGGGCCGGTTGCCGGTATCGGTGATACGGTCATGCAGGGAATCCTGTTCCCGATTCTGTTTGGTATCGGATGCTCCATGGCGCTGGATGGAAGCTATTTAGGACCGATCCTGTCATTTGCAATCTTTGAAATTTTAATCTTCGGCTGCGGATACTTCATGTTTATGACTGGCTATAAGCAGGGAAAAACATCACTGCTGAAAATTCTTAAAAACGGTACGATTGACCGTATCATCAACTCCTTCAGTATTGTAGGTCTGATGGTTGTCGGATCCATGGCCGCAACCAGAGTCACGGTAAATACTCCGCTCGCAATCAAGGTAGGAGAAGGAACAACCACAATTCAGAGTGTACTGGATTCTCTTGCTCCGGGTCTGATTCCGCTGGGAATCACATTGCTTGTATGGTGGATGCTGAAGAAGAAAATCAATACTGTATGGATCATTATCGCAATCTTCCTGGTAGGTATCGCAGGCTATTACAGCGGTATTCTGGGCTATGTAGGATAGAAGGCGAAAGAGGACAGCTATGGTAAATATCATTTTGATCAGTCACGGCGCATTCTGTGAAGGTCTGCTTGCCAGCCTGCAGATGATTGCAGGCGGAGATTACGGAGTGAGGGCGGTGCCTCTCATTCCGGGTGAGTCTCCGGAAGCCTATCGTGAAAAGCTTGAAGCTGTCATGCGGGAAGCCGATGACGGCAGCGGTTCAGGAACCATCGTTTTGTCTGATATTGCAGGTGGTACACCTTTCCAGAGTGCCGCATATCTTTCAAAGGATTTCAAACTCGGGCTTGTTTCCGGTATGAATATGCCGATGCTGCTGACGCTTGCATTGGAGCGCAGCGAAGAAACAACGCTGGAGGAGCTTGCGGATAAAGCAGGCATATCGAGTACAGTTGGCGTAAAGACAACGGTATTCAAGAAAGGAGAGAAAAAACAACGTGCAAAACTTAGTATTAACAAGAATCGATGACCGTCTGATTCACGGACAGGTGATGACTGCCTGGATCAAGAACAGAAAAGCGGATCAGGTGGTAATCGTGGATGATGGAACAGCGAATGATGAGTATATGATCGAGGTGCTGGAGATGGCAATACCGGAAGAAATCGCAATAGGAATCTTCACCAAGGAAGAAGGTGTGCAATTCTTTGAACAGGGACTGGACGCACCGACGATTCTGCTGGTCAAGGGGCCGGAAGCATTAAACTATCTGGTAGATCACGGCATTGCCATTGAGGAAGTGGATGTCGGAGGCATGGGTGCCCGAGCTGATCGAAGTGTGCTGTATAAGAATATCTCAACAAGTCCTGAGGAAAATAAGGCGTTCTCTGAATTATTGGAGAAGAATGTAAATGTCTTCATACAGGTGATGCCGCAGGACAAACCGGTAAGTGTTAAGGAATATCTGAAGTAGAAAATAGAGAGTGATGGTGGATAGATATGAATTATGAAGGTATGGAAGGAAGCGTAATTGTAATTACGGGAGGCGGCAGTGGTATGGGCGCTGCCATGGCGAAGGATTTTGCGGAAAGAGGTGCCGGTATCGCAATCCTTGATCTGGATGAAGCAAGAGGATCAGCTGTTGCGGACAGTATCACGGACGCAAATGGAAAAGCAGTTTATAAAAAAGTTGATGTTACAGACAAGCAGGCGGTTCTGACTGCTGCCGATGAAGTGGAGCAGGAGCTGGGAGCTATCACATCCTGGATCAATTCCGCCGGTGTAAGCAAAATGGTACCGTTTCTGAAAAGCAGTGAGGAACTGTGGGATTTGACAATCAATGTCAACCTGAAGGCTACCTTCCTGTGCTGTCAGGTTGCGATTGAAAAAATGCTGAAGCATGGTGGGGGAACCATATTGAACATGTCCTCCCTGTCCGGTAAGAAGGCAAGCGCATGGCAGACCGTTTACTGTGCAAGCAAGTTTGGTGTGCAGGGACTGACACAGTCCATTGCAAAGGAATTTGCGGATCGCAATATACGTGTAAATTCCATATGTCCGGGAATTGTATACACGGAAATGTGGGAAAAGCTGAAATATGAATATGCACAAAAGAAGAGCATTGATCCGGAAGAGGTCATGCCGTATTTCAAAAAGAATATCCCGATGCATCGTCTGGTTGATCTTCAGGATGTTATCAATGCGGCAGTATTTCTGCTGACAGATAATTCTGCTTATCTGACAGGGCAGTCTATCAATCTGACAGGCGGAGAATGGATGGATTAAAAAGGCAGTAGAATGAGGAGGGATCATCATGGGTGCATTGGATTTCAGTGGAAGACAACAGCTGTATTATCAGCTGTATAATCTTCTGTTTCAGGACATCATCAGCGGTAAATATCCTGTAGGCTGCATTATACCGGCGGAGAGCGAGCTGATGAATACCTATCATGTATCTCGGGCAACCGCAAGGAAAGCGATGGAGATGCTTGCCAATGACGGGCTTGTCAGTAAGAAGCGCGGGTACGGAACCTTTGTCATATCGGCACAGCCCAATACATCACCACAGCGCGTAGTCCGCTATACAAGGAAAAACAGAGTGGATCAAGTTATCGCCGTAAAACGAATGATCAATCAAAAAGTAATGAAAGCGCCCAAGGATATCGCGGAGTGTCTTCAGCTATCTGATGATTGTGATATCATTCGCATAAAGCGTGTACGCTATGCGGGGGAGGAGCCGTTCTATCTGGAAATCAATTATTTCGAGCAGTCCTTTGTACCGGAGGTCATGGAGCATGATTTTTCGAAAGAATCTCTGCGTGTCTTTCTTTCCAATGCCTATCAGATTCAATGGTCCTTTGCCAAGCAGAAAATCTATTCCATTCTGGCAGACAGGGAAATGGCAGAGCTGCTGCACATTGCTGTCGGCAGTCCGCTGCTTTATATACGACGCATATCCTTTGATAAGGATAATCATCCAAGGGAATGTGTTTGTACCTATTATCGTGCAGATACCTACCATCTGGAGATTGAGCTTGCCATATAACAGGAGGTTCGTTCATGAAGCAGACACTGATTTTGCTTGCCGGCTATCCCGGTACGGGTAAAAGCTATTTGGCAGAGCTGTTAATGAAGCAGTTTACCGGCTTTGAAATTTTATCACCGGATGAGATCAAGGAAGAGTTCTGGGATGCCTACGGTTTCCGCAATGAACAGGAAAAGGAAGAGCTGATTCAGAAAAGCTGGGTAGAATACTATCATAGAATGGAGTGGAAATTCACACGGGGAATCAGTCTTCTCAGCGATTATCCGTTCAGCCATAAGCAGCATGATCAGCTGCAGGAGGTCTCTGATAAGCATCATGTACAGATTATTACGATTCGCATGATTGCCGATCTGGATGTTCTATTTAAAAGGCAGAAAAAACGGGATTTGGACGCTTCCCGTCACCTCGGGCATATCCTAAAGAAATATCATAAGGGTATCTGTCTGAAATGTCATGAGGAAGCGGACAATCTGCTGGATTATGATGAATTCATACAGCGCTGTACCTGCCGGGGATATGGAACCTTTGCACTGGGTACGACCCTGCAGCTGGATGTGACAGATTTTGCGACAGCTCCATATGAAGAGCTGATGATTAGAATAAACGAGCTATTGGAATTTCAATAACAATTTCATCGCCAAAATAAAAAAACATTGGTCTAAAGTAAGGCGGAGGCTACTTCGCAGAAATGCTCAAACTCTTATGAAGCGGGCTATTTCATGCGTACCTCGATGCGCCTTCAAGCATACAAAGGGCTCAGATCATTAGATTCTTATTAAATAAGCGCTGCTTGTTTTTTAAAGAAGCACCTGATTTAATTGGACTTTTTAAACAGACAAAAATGCCGTCATTCCCATATGGAATGGCGGCATTAACACGATCTTCTATTACTTATCCTATAATATTATCTTTGTCCTTATGTCTGCATGACTGCATGATACAAGAATGATGTAAGACCTTCTATCACCACATCTGTGCCTGTCAGATAAGTATTCTTTAATGTTAATGTAGTATCCTCCCTTGATATAAGGCTCAGCCCTTATAATTAAGCATATTATTTAATTCTTCTATATAAAGCGGATATGAAATATACTATAACTCAAACTGCATATATATAATTTCCCACTTTTTAAACTGAACCTGAATATAAGATTTTTATCCTATACTTTCCAGCCAGGCTTTAACATCTTCTTCTGTAGGAATATCGAATCTTTTGCCTGCAACAATATTCAAGTTTGAATACATAGTTTGCAAATCTGAAATACTGCTTTCTATACCACTGCCTCCGGATGTACAGAAGGTATATATTTTTGAGTTACTAATATCGTATTTATCTAAAACTGTTTGAATAATTCTCGGATTTGTTCCCCACCATACAGGATATCCAAGATAAATCGCATCATACTCTGTTATAGCACTCAAATCATTCTTAATGGAAGGCCTTGAAGCATCATCCTTCATTTCAAGATTAGCTCTACAATTATCGTTATTTTAATTAAGGTCATCTTCAGTATACTTTTTATCTGGGATAATTTCATAGATATCCGCTTTAGCTTCATCAGCAATCAATTCTGCTACAGCTTTCATATTACCTGTTGCTGAAAAATATACAACCGCTATTTTGAGATCATTCTCCTGCGCTGTGTTTTTCTCAGATGCTGGTATACCTGTTGTATTATGACTACATGCAACAAGTACTGTTAAACATATAATGTATATAATTGTAGTCAAAATTCTTTTCATATTTGACACCTTCCTTTTCTCATTGAACAATACCCCCTGTTCCGGGTTGTGACCGAATTTGATACTTGTGTTTCATACATACCAGCGATTGCTGAAATGTTAAGCTGCTTAAATACAAGTGATGAAAGCATATGCTTCTGATAATACTTTACAAGGTACAGATTTGAAGTACGGATAGGAGACAATCAAACACAAGGCTTTGATGTGCAATCCTCATGGAAACATATTTAAAGTGCTGTCTTTTCAAGTGCAAACATAATAAAAGCTCTTACAGCTGCAAATAATAGCTGTTCCAAGTCCGAGCCGCAGTATTTGTTGTTAGTGATACTTTGTGTCAGAGTTCATAGCTTTTCTTTTCGTATTCCAATTGCAAATATTGCTCATCCGTAACAGGTTCACACCATTCATTTGATATTTCAATTCCTGGTACTTCTATCGCCAGATGAGAGAACCATTCATTTGATGCTGCTCCATGCCAATGTTTTACTCCTTCCAGAATACTGATGCAATCTCCTGCTTTCATTTCTATTACACTTTTTCCTTCTTCCTGATAAAACCCGCGTCCTGCAACACAGATTAAAATCTGTCCACCACCGCTCTTCGCATGATGGATGTGCCAGTTGTTGCGACAACCCGGTTCAAATGTCACATTGTAAATTGCCACTTGAGAAGTTGAAACAGGTGCAAGAAAGCTTCTTCCTGAAAAATACTTTGCAAAATCATCGTTTGGATCTCCGATTGGAAATATCATGTCTTTTGCATGTGCCCGCATTGCTGCATCTTCATAAGGTAAATCACCTTCGTTCACATTCCATACTTCTTTTGCCAAAGTAAATACAGCCCATCCCTTCGGCCATCCTGCATAAAATGCAACATGTGTGATAATGGCAGCAATTTCCTTCTGCGTAACACCATGCTTTTTTGCATTTTGTAAATGAAATTTTAATGATGTATCTGTAATACCGGATGCCATAAGAGCGACAACGGTTATAATACTTCTGGTTTTCACATCGATATCATGATTGTTCCAGTTTTCACCAAAAAGCACATCGTCATTAAAATGGGCAAATTGTGGTGCAAATTCTTCTAATGCGTTTCTTCCTGCTGTTTGTATTATCTTCTTCATGTTATATCTCTCCATTTTTATAATGTTTTTACCCATTTCATTATTTGCTGTCTGGTTGCGTTGTTAAATATCCTTCCTTCTTCTATAACACTGTTTGGTGCAGAAGGCTGCAACTCTCTCATCGTATTTCCAAATCCACTTCCACCGGAGGTAGCAAATAAAATTATTTTTTTATCTGAGAAATTATATTTTTCCAAGAATGTATGTACGATTGTCGGTGCAACATACCACCAGATGGGAAATCCTAATATTATCTCATGATAGGTATTCATGTCTATATCTATATCAAGTAATTCAGGTCTGTATGTCTTATCACTCATTTCTATACTGCTTCTGGATTTTTTATCCATCCAGTTAAGGTCACGTTCTGTGTATGGTGTCTTTGGAGTAATCTCAATTAAGTCTGCTTTCGCACAATTGGCAATCATTTCTGCGACTTTTTTTGTTGTTCCGCCTGCACTGAAATATGCTACTAGTCTTTTTTTCATACTATCGTCCTCCTCAGCGTAAAAAAATAAATGCATAAGCTTAACTTACACATTTATTCTATAATTTATTACTATCTCATGTCCAATACCTATACTGCATATATATGCATGCCTAAAAGGCATTCATTTCCTTTATCACCTTATGTTCAGGCTGTGAGTAGGAGATATTTCATCTCCATGCAATTACAGTACCTGCAATAATCTCAGGATATATTTCTTTGTACTAGAATATCTTCCTTAGCAAAGCCCTCAACACTAGCTGCCATCACATGAGCGCTTGTACCAAGATTGCTGTGAACTACCGCCAGCTATAGAGCAGGCGGCTTCTAATGAATGCCTGCATATTCATCAAAACGTTTTGTCCGTGTTCAGATACACGTAACTGGTACGTTCACGGTACCTCTACACCATCGCTCTCGCTTTGGCATACATGGATATACTTTTCGTATGATATTGCTTGCTCCATTGATATCGGCATTCATGAGAATGCCGTTTTTGCTTCTATACAATCCTCGCTTGATTCTTTTCCCTGTGAAGGTATGCGCTACATCGTTTCCATAGACTGGTATTTGATCCTCGTCAATGGAACTAGCCTTCGATTGTATTGCTTCTTCACAGACCACGACTCTGATCCCTGCCGCTTCTCCTTTGTATACCACTGAGGTGGGGTATTCTGCCTGCTTTTCAGATAAAAAATGGAGAGTATGTATGCTGTTTTGATTCAGGCATCATCTCTCCGTTTTCATTATGATATGTATAAGGTATTTGATACAGTTCCGTATACCTAGGTTTACTCATTCAGGTAGGATAACAGCTGTCGGACAGATTCTGTCTGCGGCTGTTTTTTCACAATATCCGGTGTATCGAACTGTTCAATATTGCCATCCTTCATAATCATGACGCGTGTTCCAAGACGAAGTGCTTCACGGATATCATGTGTGATGAAGAAAATTGTGATGTGCAATTCATGGTAAATCCTGAGAATTTCATCCTGAAGGGAGTGGCGGGTGATTTCATCCACGGCACCGAACGGCTCATCCATTAACAGAATGTTCGGATGAGAAGCAAGTGCACGGGCAATACCGACACGCTGCTTCTGCCCTCCGCTCAACTCGTCGGGATAACGGTTCAGCAGCTGCTCCTCCAGCTTCATGATATCCATCATTTCCTTCACACGTTTCTGAATCAAAGAGGAATCCTGTTTCGTCAGGGACAGTACATAACCGATGTTTTCCTCAATCGTCATATGCGGAAACAGACCGATGCTTTGGATGACATAGCCGATATTACGGCGCAGCTCATTCTGATCCACCTTGCGAATATCCTTATTCTGCACATGGATTTCACCTTGATCCGGAATCAGAAGGCCGTTGATCAGCTTCAGAACAGTTGTTTTACCGCTTCCGCTTCCACCGATAACACTGATAAACTCTCCGTCCTGAATATCCATACAGAAATCCTTCAGGACAGTATGCTCTCCATAGGAGTGGACGATATGCTCCATTCTTATGCTGCTCATTTTGTCACCTCCAGAAGCTGCTTCTTCACAAGGAAATCTCTTGCGACATCTGCCTCGTTTCTGCCATTGGTTTCAACATCATTGTTCATCTCCGCCATTTCCTTTTCACTGATCTGTCCATTTAACAGCTCCAGAACACTGCGCAGCTGGGGATATGCGGCAAGTGTCTCCTCACGGACAACAGTTCCTGCATAATATTTTTCAAAATAATTGCTTTCATCCTGCAGTACAACGATAGCGGGATCACTGATTCTTCCATCCGTTGTGAAAACCAGAATGGCATCCACCTCCCCCTTCAACAGGGCATCATATTTCAGACCGATATCCAGATCCACACTCTTTTTGAAATGAAAATCATTTGCTTTTACCATAGCATCATATCCGTCATCACGTTCATAATAGTCATATTCTGCGCCAAAGGACATCCGGCTGGATACGCTGGCCAAATCAGCATAGGTCTTTAAGTGATAGCGCTGTGCTGTTTCTTTTGTGACCGCGATACCATAGGTGTTATTGAAGCCGTATAAGCCTGTCCATTCCAGATGATACTGCTGCTTATATTCTCTGATAAGCTCCTTGTACAGGATATCGTGCTCAGGTATTTCTTTTTTCTTTAACACAAAGCTCCATGAGGTGCCGGTATATTCCGGATACATGTCAAAATCACCCTTAACCATTGCCGGATGAATATTGCTCGTACCTCCGCCGACTCCCTTGGTTATTTCAACGGAAAGGTCTGTACGGTCTTCGATCAGCTGCTTCAACATTTCTCCGATAATAAATTCCTCTGTCATTGGTTTTGTGGCGATATGAATAGTATCCTTTTTGGAAGGAATCGCAAGCATGGTTGTGCATCCCGCAAGCAGAATACAGAGAAGCACTACAGCCACAGTGCGCTTCTGTTTTCTGGAATGCTTCCGTTTTGTGAAAAAGGATTCCAGAATATTCATCAGAATATCAAAGACAAAGGCAAGTACGGCAACTGCCAGACTTCCTGCCAGCGTCATCGTTAAATTATTGGTTGTGATACCGCGGTAAATGGCAACACCCAGACCGCCTGCTCCGATAAAGGAAGCAATACCCGCCAGGGCAATCGTCATCACCACCATATTTTTAAAGCCGGATAATATAACCGGCATGGCAAGCGGGAGCTTAATGCGCCAGAGAATCTGTGAAGCAGTACTTCCCATACCGCGGGCAGCCTCCAGAATATCCTCTTCCACACCTGTGATACCGGTATAGGTAGCGCGAATAATAGGAAGCAGTGCATAGATGCTTAATGCGATGATGGCGCTCGTATTACCGATCCCGGTTACCGGAATCAGAAAGCCAAGCATGGAAATGGAAGGAATCGTATACAGAAAGCTGATGACTCCAAGTGTCAGAGAAGAAGCCTTTCGTTTCTCCGCAATGAGAATACCGACACTGACACCTACTATGGTGGCAAAGATAATAGCGATTGAGGATATCTGTAAATGCTCATAAATAAGCGGCAACAGAAAATCCCAACGCTGTGTAATAAAAGTAAACAATTCCTGTATCATACGCTTTCCTCCCTGAATGCCGTCACATCCTGCTATGTTTGTTTTATTGTAACTTTATTGCGGCAATCCTGCAAGGAATTCGTCTACAAACTTAGAAGCGACAGCTCCATCACTCACTGCAGTGACGATCTGACGCAGAGGCTTATTACGAACATCTCCGATGGCGAATACACCGGGAATACTGGTCCGTGTTGTTTCGTCCGCTACGATATAGCCTGCCTTGTTCACTTCCAGCTGTCCCTGAAAGACTGCGGTATCCGGGATGCGTCCGATAGCGACAAACAGCCCCTGTGCAGCTATGACCTGTGTTTCCTTTGTTTTTAAGTTTTCAATAACGGCTCCACTGACCTTGTTATCTGCGAGAATTTCTTTTATGCGGCTGTTCCAGACAAAGCGTATGGTGCTGTTTTCCAGCTGACCTGCATACACCTTGCTAGCTCTGAGCTCCTCGCGACGATGAATCAGGGTAACGCTTTTGCATATCTTTTCCAGATACAGGGCGTCCGCAATGGCACTGTTTCCACCACCGACGATAATGACGTCCTTTCCTTTGTACATCATGCCGTCACAGGCTGCGCAGTAAGCGACACCGCGCCCTCGCAGGCTGGATTCGTTTGGCAGACCAAGCTCTCTTGGATAGGCTCCAGTGGCGATGATTACCGTCTTTGCTTCAATATCACCTTCGTCTGTATGCAAAAGCTTTGGCTGTGCTGTTAAATCTGCACCTTCAACACCGGCATAAGCGGTTTTTGCGCCAAAGCGTTCTGCCTGCTGCTGCATCTTTTCTCCAAGATCAAAGCCGTCGATTCCTTCCTCAAAGCCTGGATAATTCTCTACGATTCCAGTGGTTGCCATCTGGCCTCCCGCTGATAGCTTTTCCAGCACGAGAACCGATAACGCGCTTCTCGCACAGTACAAAGCTGCACTATAGCCAGCAGGACCGCCACCGATAATCACCACATCATATAGTTGCTTGTTCATAAGAACACCTCACCTTCTATTCGATTCCTGCAGCTTTTTGTTCCTTCATCCATGTGATTACCTGCGCTTTTGCCTGTGGTGCAATCAAAAGAGTGGATGGCTTTTTATCATGGAATACCATCAGGCTTGGAATTGTTTCCACACCATAGCGCTCAGTAAGCTCTTCATTATCATCAATGTTCACCTGTACCAGTGTCAGGTCAGGATACTCTCCTGCAATCTGTTTCAAAACCGGTGCCAGGCGCTTGCAGTATCCGCACCACGGAGCCCAGAATTCCACAACGGTTCCTTCTTTTTCAATCAGTTCATAGAAATTCTCATTGTTTGCTGTTACGAGTGCCATACTTCATTCCTCCTTATTTTTATGGTTTTCAATAGCAATCAGCTGTTGGCTGATATCTTCAATTGTAATTTGAGAAAGGTATTGCATACACACCGCATTCAGGGAAGCCTCCAGCGTGTCTACAACAGTACCCATACCGGTAGCTACCATACAATAGGTATTCAGTGCACCGCTTCTCCATCCGAATTTCGTCAATGGCTGCTGTAATGCCTGTGCAAGATCGGACAGCTTGATTGCGGATGTATCACCTTGCAGCTCATAGCCGCCGCTGTTACCCTCTCTTGTTTCCAGCAATCCGGCTTTTTTCAGCTTGGCCATCACCTTGCGGATGCGCGCAGGATTTGTACAGATACTTTTCGCCAGCTCCTCACTGGAAACCTTTGTATTGCGATGCCTTAGATAGGCAAGTGCATGCAGTGCAATAATAAACTCGCTATTCATAGGCTTATTCGCTTACCGTATCATACGGCCAGTCATTGATACCACCAAAATCATACACATTCTTATAACCCATCTGTACCAGCTTGTCGCTTGCCTGTTTACTGCGGACTCCCGTTCGGCAATGTACAAGCAAAACAGCATCCGTATCCGGAAGCTTGTCCTTCGCTTCCTCCTCAATCGTTTCATTCGGTACAAGGACGGCATCCGGTATATGTTTTTCCTTATATTCCTGCTGTGTTCTTACATCAACGATCGTGACCTTTCCGGCATCCATCATTTCTTTTGCTTTCTTCGCGTCAATTTTGTGATAGGCATTGCTGTTTTCCTGTACAGCTTCCTTATTCTCCCCCGTCGGCATATCCTTTGCGCATCCCTGCAGTATGACCATGATACAGGCAAATACGGTAAACAAAGCTATTTTTTTCATACAATACCTCCTTTTACTGTAATTATAAAAGTTACAGTTAGAATAGTCAATCATCATGCCCTAGATTTTCGAACATCTTTTTTATCTTAAGCTGCCACGTATTGTAACCTGCCATATAAAAAGGAAGCAGTGAGCTTCCTTCATGGTATATTTCTTAGGATCTGCAGGTATCATTTCTTCGACAATTTCACATACTATTTTATGTTCTGTTAATATTTACTTTATATTTTATCTCTATAATAAGGAATGGATATCTTACCTGTTCCTGCGAAAAATAAATTCCCGATGATATGCCATAAACTTCATCCGGTTTTCGCTCAGATAGCATTCTGCAAGCCTGTAATTCTTACGAAGACTGTAGGCACTGTCCAGATTATCTTTTTCCAGCAGCTCTTCACTGAAGATGATATAGCCATTTTCATCAAATGTAAAATAGCCCTGATCAAAGAGATAATCATGATTGCGGCATAAGAGCAAACCATTGTCGTGGTCGATTGCCTCATAAATATGCGCACAGTCACGAAACGGCTTGATGTGTGATGCAATCAGCATATGTGGTATATTGATACCGCAGATTGGACAGCTATGGTCAAACTCATGAAACAGCGTATCCTTATAAAATACCTGCAGCGCCTTGGTTTCATCCCGGTCATGGGGGATCCCTTTTCTTGGAATGATGCCATGTATGATATTCTTATATTTATAATCGATCATACTGTAGCTGGTATTCTTATAGTCAATACGCATATCCTCGTGAGCAACGATACTGGAGGTGTACAGCGCAGTCAGTGTGATGGATACCAGCGGTACTTTTTCATCACTGTATTCCTGCAGGATATCCGATATTCCCTTCAGCAGCCGCGGATGGAAGCGCAGCTTCTCCTCCACGACCTCAAACAGAGTTGTCTGCAGCATGAGCTGAAGGCTTTCTCTGTCGACATATTCCAGGACAAGCTGTTTATCACGAAACGGATTTGTCCGCATCTGTTCATGATAGTATCTGAAAATTAAAGGATCCTTGATAAAGCTTTCAAATATAGACAGAGCCTCCACACAGGAATTCTGATTGCTTTTGGCATAGATTGTTGCCGCAGGCGTTAAATCAATTCCACGCGGCGTTGTCTTCAGCATTTTCTTTTCATTCAGAAAGCCGATCAAATCCCGAATTTCACTGAGCTTCATGGCATAATACTCGCCTGCAATCTCCTCATATACACGCAACGGGGCATCATGTAAGCTAACGCCCTGCAGCTCGATGGCATCCAGGATGCTCAAAATTTTCTTAAATAGCATTTTTCTCATGTCTTCACCACTTCCTAACTCTATTATACACATATTTTTTAAAAAAATTTTCTAACTGGTCAAATTGTGATAGTATTCGACAAATCAAAACATTTACAATGTAAGCAATAAAAGGAGAGTGTTAAAGAATGAAAGGTCCAGGAATTAAAGATTACTTGGAAGTTATTGAAAACATGAAGGTGACTGCACAAAAAGAAGGCAAGGCATTTATAGAAGTAAACTCCAAGGAGCTGCATGCGAACGTGAGCCCAAACCATGCAACGATGCCAACCTGCTGCCAGGCAATCTACAAGCTGATGCTGGAAGGCGATGAGATTCTCAGAAGACCAAAGGGAAATACCGGCTTTGGTTCTCATCTGACGGTACGCTTTTATGTAGAGCAGCTGGAGGAAAGAGAGCGTATGTTCCCGAATAAGAAACGCGGAAGACCGGCAAAGAGTGAAGAAGAAAAGCTGGCCGCAAGAAAAGCAAAAATGAAGAGAAATACAGAGGATTTATGCAATCTTATCAAATCCTGGCTGGGTGAGCATGGCTGGGAATACATCGAAAATAAGGATTTCATTGAAGCACACAACGAGAGCCAGCGCTGGGTGATCAATGTACAGGGAATCAAACGGGGAAGAAAACAGACACTGCCGGTGAAGCTGAGCGAGGTTTTAAAGCATATTGAGGATACAAATACACATTACAGTATTGCATTCAACGACTCTGTTTCCTATCGCAGACAGTGGAATGAAATTCCGAAAGCAGTAAAAAACAGCCTGAATATGAGTGTGATTCTGGCTGATAAGAAAGGTAATATTACAGAGCTGTAATCTTCTGCCGGCATGCATACGCTATCCGGCATACATGCTTCGACACAGCACCTGATATATAGAACAGGAGGATTGAGCTATTTCGACATGGCTCGCTTCCTGTTTTTTTTCGTAATCGCCAGCTGTATATTCTAACCGTCTCCTGCCTGCAAGCCGGCTCTGATATACACATGCCGATAAAAGTCATGACTTTCTGAAATAGAGATGGTAGAATGAAGACAGAGAAGCAGATTTGTATCAAAACGGAGGTGTGTGCATGAAGGGGTTTGAAAGAGAGGATCAGCTGTTTTCACTATGCGGGTTGAACTGCGGACTTTGCAGTATGCATCTGGGCGGGTATTGTCCTGGGTGCGGGGGAGGTGCCGGAAATCAGGCGTGTGCGATTGCACGGTGTGCTATGCAGAAGGAGGATACACCGCTGTATTGCTCTGCATGCTCTGAATTTCCTTGTGAGCGGTATGCAGAACCGGATGCGTATGATTCCTTTATCACGCACCGCAACCGCATGCAGGATTTCATGCGCATGCATACGATAGGTGCCGCTGCATATCACAAGGAACAGCTGGAAAAAATTGAGATTCTAAAGGAGCTTTTATCAGATTATAATGATGGCAGAAGGAAAACGCTGTTTACACTTGCTGTAAATCTGCTGGAGCTGAAGGAGCTGAGAGGTGTCATGCAACGTTTATCAGAAGTAAAAACGGATACGTACACAAGAAAGGAAAAAGCGGAGCTTGCTGCGTCTCTGCTGCAGGAGGCCGCTGCTAAAATACCTGCTGAATTAAAGCTTCGAAAGAAACCGAAACAGAAATCCGTCGGATAAGGCTCCGTAAAACGTTCGTCACATAAATTTTCAGATTCAATATGATAGTAAAGAGGAGTCTGATAAGCATGTGGAATGCCTTTTTACTTGTCATTGCCCTGAGTCTGGACAGCTTTCTGGCCTCTCTTGCCTATGGTGGCGAGCATATACGCATACCCTGGAAATCAGCGGTTCTGATTTCCTTGATCGGTGTGCTGTTTCTGTCATTTTCCCTGTATACAGCAGCATTTATACAGCAGTTCATACCGCCGTATATCTGCCGCATGATATCCTTCACGATTTTCTTTATGATCGGTCTTAGCTCCCTGTTTCAGGGAACCATCAAGTCGTTTCTTGGCACCTATAAACGGAAAAAGCTGAGCTTTGAATACAGTGGAATATCGTTTGTTCTGGACATCTATCTGGATGAAACCAAGGCGGATGCGGATAACAGCAAGCTGCTTTCCCTGAAGGAGGCACTGTATCTGGCTGTGGCTCTGTCGATTGATTCACTGGCGAGCGGCTTTGCGCTGGGTATCAGCATTGTGCAGCCTCTGCCGGTGCTGGTCATCAGCTTCTGCGTCGGTATACTGGCAATTCTGGGGGGATCCTTTCTGGGCAGCAGAGTGCTATCGCTGAAAGAATGCAGGCTGTCCTGGGTCAGTGGAGTTCTGTTTCTGACCCTAGCATTTTCAAGAATACTCTGAATACATATCTGCTTTGGATATGTATTTTTTGGTTCATACTGTTTTATAAGGATTACTTCTGTATCTGGCTTACACCAGCTTCCATTTCTATTGCATGTACGATAGGTTTTCGTGTCGGGCACCTACTGGAAAGCCAGCTTTTAAGCAATGGAATTGTTGATTATGAACTCCTGTATACCAATATAGGCTGATGAATTAAGAAGTAGGCTGACCTCCCTGCAGTCCTGTAAAAGACCTGTTCTGCTTCAGGGATTGGGATGCCGAATGGCGCTGCCGTTTTCTTCATACGCGATATACGTGTATAGCTCAAGATAATGAGCAAATTGAGGTGAAGCGGACTGGCTCAACTGTATGAACAGGGCTTTCTATGTTTGAGAGTGAAAAAGAACAAAAAACTGTTTTATCAGAAGCGCTCATAAAACAGTTTTCTTAGTTGGAATGGTATGTATTACTTCATTATCGTAACCTGATTCTTCAGCTCCTGAAAAGAATTACAGACCAGTATCAAGCTGGATACGGCTTCCATCTGTTCATCATTCAAAGAGAGCAGCCAGGCTGAGCAATCCTCATGATATTTACTTTTTAACAGCTTGAGTAACAGCGATATCCTACCTTTCTGTATACCAATCTTCTCCCCTTCAATTTTTCCTTCAATTTTTCCTTCTTCAAAGCTGTCCTCCAAGCCATAGCGGTAACGTGCCTCTCCCATTTGAATCGCCATTGCGGTTGACCACAGCTCGTCATCCTTCTGCATTTCCTCGTACTTGTCCATGAATACCTTCACCAGCCTTTCCTTTGACTTCAGTATATCATTTTTTCCATTGTTTTCAAACAGATACACCAGCTGTTCAAAGTCATTCAGCCTCTGTATTTCCTTCTCCCTTACGATGTCATTGATTGCCGGCATATGAATATAGGTGCGAAGGATGAGCGGATAGTAGCTTTCATTCTCTCCCTGCTCATTGCGCATCTGATACTGATTAATCAGGTTTCTGTTGTTCCATGCATACTCGTCAATGAAAATAATCTGATATACCGGCTTTAAATCCTTGTACTTCTTACCGCTGTTCAGCTGATTGTTCAGTGCCCTGGCACCGTAAAATTCAAAGCGCATCATTTCTGCTAATCCCTTGTAGGTCGTCTGCATCTCGATATTGAAATGGCGGTTTTGTTCATCCTTCACATGAACATCCAGAATGATGCGCTTCTTTCCGATGATGCCCGGATCCAGATTGGGATTGAGCACGGTGCTTTCCTTTACCCGAATTCCGGTAACACGTTCAATAATGGTGTTGCGGGCGTACACAGAGCCTTCATCCTCACGGGAAAGGGTGTACTTAAAAAATAAATCGTTACTGTAGTTGAGTTGATGCATTGTGTTTGACATTTTTATGTCCTCCATTCTGTAAGGGTTCCTTACACCCCTATATACGTATGGAAGATGCTGAATTCCTGAATAATCCACTATTTGTTTATATTTATCGTAATTTTTTATGTGTCAAAAGAAAAAATAAATTCGCAAAGAGCTTTTTCATTCAATATGAGAATCTTCTATATGATATATTCGAGCCATGCAATAAAGCTGTTCACTCCATTCTATATCACATCATGAGTTTTTTTCAGCTTTATGGTGTTTCATAACGATTCATATTTCATTCTTCATTTGCTTGCATTTCAGATAATGTCTGCTATAATAACAAAGTTTGATTATAAAAGTAAATGGAGTGATGATATGAAAAAGAGAACAAAGGTAATAATCGGAATTGGTATCAGTCTGCTGATTCTGGTATTGGGTGGTCTTGGATTTGCCGGTAATTATTTCTATACACTGGCGATTGACGCACATAGTGATAAAAGCGTTGTATTCGGAAATGAAGAGGAGGATCCCAAAGCAGCACAGGCATCGAAGGATTCCTATAATGAAATGATGGCGCGTGATACAAAGGATGTCTGGATGAAAAATAAAGACGGCTATAGGCTGCATGCTTATGAAATCAATCAAACCGGAAATAAATGGGTCATTGTTGTTCACGGCTACATCAGCGAAGCAAAAAACATGGCAGAGGTCGCAAACCATTTTGCGGAACAGGGATATCGTGTACTGGTGCCTGATCTTCGCTCACACGGACAAAGTGAAGGCGATTCCATAGGAATGGGTGCATGGGACAGCGAGGATATTGTTGAATGGTCGAAGTATATTCTGAAGCAGGACAGCTCAGCCAGTATCGCTCTGTATGGAGTATCCATGGGAGCCAGCACGGTTATGATGGCAAGCGGTAACGAACAGCTTCCGGATGCTGTAAAGGTCGCAGTGGAAGACTGCGGCTATACAAGTGCCTGGGATGAATTTATCTTCCAGCTGGATGATTTGTTCGGACTGCCGTCTTTTCCCGCACTGGATGCCGCAAATCTTGTGACAAAGCTTCGTGCGGGCTATGATTTAAAGGATGCGGATGCGCTAGCCGCAGTAAAAAGGAAAAAGGTCCCCATGCTGTTCATCCATGGAGATGCGGATGATTTCGTTCCAACAGATATGGTGTACCCTCTATATAAGGCAGCTGCCGGTGAAAAAGAACTTATGATTGTTAAGGGAGCCGGACATGGAAAGAGTAGAGAGGCCGATCCGCTGGCCTATTGGGAAAAGGTGGATACCTTCCTTGAAAAATACATATAGAGGCATAAGATTATTTCATGCAAACGGCTGAAATTGATATAAAAGGATTCCTAAAACCAGCAAAAAGTGTTATATTATTAGGGAATACAGGAGGTATTGAAAATGAGTAAAAGACCAGTAGTATTAGTGGTTATGGACGGTGTGGGAATCAGTGATTCCGAATTTGGAAATGCCGTAAAAAAAGCGTATAAACCAACATTAGACAACCTGTGGGAAAACAGCCCGCATACAGAAATCAAGGCACATGGTCTTGCAGTTGGACTTCCTACGGATGATGATATGGGGAACAGCGAGGTAGGACACAATGCACTTGGCTGCGGACAGATTTATTCTCAGGGAGCGAAGCTGGTAAATGAAAATATCGAAACAGGTGAAATCTTTAAAACAGAAACCTGGAGCGGACTTGTAAATAACTGTAAGGATGGAAAGATGCATTTCCTCGGATTGCTTTCTGATGGAAACGTGCACTCTCACATCAACCATCTGAAGGCTTTGATTAAAAAGGCTAAGGAAGATGGTGTTAAGGAAGTGCGTGTTCATGCATTGCTGGATGGACGTGATGTTCCGGAAACAAGTGCATTAACCTATGTAGATGATATAGAAGCTTACATGTCTGAGCTGAACGATGACAGCTTCCATGCCTGCATTGCAAGCGGTGGCGGCCGTATGACCATTACCATGGACCGTTACGAAGCAAACTGGGCAATGGTTGAGCAGGGATGGCATGTGCATGTGCTTGGCGAAGGTAGAGAATTTGCGTCTGCGAAGGAAGCAATCGAAACCTATCGTGCAGAATCCGGTGTAGTTGATCAGGATCTGCCTGGATTCGTTATTGCAAAGGATGGAAAGCCGGTTGGTACGATTGAGGATGGAGACAGTGTCATTCTGTTCAACTTCCGTGGTGACCGTGCACAGGAAATCTCTCTGGCGTTTGACGGAGATGACAGCTTTGACAAGTTTGACCGTGTCAGAATGCCGAAGGTGATGTTTGCCGGAATGCTGCAGTATGATGCTGACCTGAACATCCCTCATAATTTCCTGACATACCCTCCAAAGATTAAATATACATTGACGGAAGAGCTGTGCAAGCATGGTATCCGTGAATATGCAATCAGTGAAACGCAGAAATTCGGACATGTTACGTATTTCTGGAATGGTAACCGTTCCGAAAAGCTGGATGAAAAGCTGGAAGACTATGTGGAAATCAAATCCGATGTAATTCCGTTTGAACAGCGTCCTTGGATGAAATCTGCAGAAATTACAGATGTTCTGTGTGCGGCAATCGAATCCGGAAACTATGATTTCCTGCGTACGAACTATCCAAACGGTGATATGGTTGGACATACAGGAAACTTTGAAGCTACTGTGATCGGTGTGGAGTCAGTGGATTTGCAGCTGGCCCGTGTAAAGAAGGCTGTGGATGCAGTTAACGGTATTCTGATCGTAACCGCTGATCATGGAAACGCCGATGAAATGTATGAAAAGAAGAAAAAGGAAGATGCTCCTGTAAAGGCAAAGACATCTCACACATTAAACAAGGTTCCGTTCATCATTTACGGTGCTGATGTAGAGCTGAAGCAGGATGAGCAGCTTGGATTATCCAATGTGGCAGCTACCGTAGCAGACCTGCTGGAAGTAGCACCGAATGAACACTGGAATGAAAGTATTATCAAAAAATAATTGTATTGTATAACATCTGCCTAGGTATATATAATATAAAAGCCGGTCCCTTAGTTAATAAGCGGATTGGCTTTTTTTATACAGCAAGCGAGGACAGCCTGAGGTTCTGTCTGTGGATGCTGGAAGAAAACCCTCTTTATTTTTACATAACAGACATAACAATCTGACCTTGCTGTTCTCGCACATATGAGTGAACAGCAAGGTGCAGTTTCATGCAAAGCTCTTGTGATAGTGTATAACCTGTTATACACTATGTTCTTATACTTTTAGCGGTACTGGTAAGTATAAATATGATACTATAAAAATGAAGGTGTTATCTGATAACCGAGGTGATCATAGATGAGGACAAATAAAGAAATGGTTGTAATGTATATGCAGGACATGACCATAAAAAAGGGTGAAGATTTCAAAGGCTTTACGACTCAAGAGCTGTCGGCTGATTTAAATATACAGAGAACCAATCTTTCAGCGATATTAAATGATTGTGTTAAGCAGGGTATTCTGGAAAAATCAAAGCAAAGACCTGTACTGTATAGATTAAAAGAAGGTAAAAAGGAAGAAAAGCATTTATCCTGCTTCTCAAAACTGATTGGTGTCAACGGCAGCCTGAAGAATGCTGTTCAATTAGCAAAAGCAGCTATTCTTTATCCGGAAGACGCTATGAGTACATTGATCGTCGGCGAACAGGGCACTGGCAAAACATTCTTTTCTAATCAAATGTATGAATTTGCAAAAGAAAAAAATATCATATGAAAGGAGGCTCCCCTGGTCACTGTAAATTGTAATCAGTTCATTGATAATGAAGAGGATTTTCTCTCTTCCTTATTTTCAGATAGCGGTGGCTATATTTACCAGGTAAAAGGAGGAGTTCTGTTAATCGAGCGAATTGATCTGATGTCATCCAAGGTATTGACTGCGTTCTTTGAACAGCTGAATACGTTGCTGTGCAGAGACTACATTTTGATTTGCACAATGGTAAGGAGTGTAAAAGAGGTTTTAAATGATACCTACATAAATACGTTTCCCATACGTATAGAACTGCCGGACTTAAGACAGAGACCACTCTCTGAGCGTCTGGAGTTTGTAGAAAAATTTTTCATGGATGAAGCAGAGAAGGTGAAAAAAGAAATACAAATTGACTCAGAGCTATTACGTTGCTTTTTACTTTATTTTTGTCAAAGAAATGTATTACAGCTGCAAAATGATATCAAAATCGGGTGTGCAAATGCCTATGTCCGTGATATCAATCAAAATGCGGATGTATTAAGAGTTTATATTCATGACTGTCCTTCTTACATACGGAAAGGCTTTCTATTCTATAAAGAGAATCGTAAGAAAATAGAAGCGCTGATACCGGATAATTACAGATATACCTATACGAAGAACAGAAGCAAAAAATATGAAGAGACGATTCTCAAGGTCGATCAGACCTCCATATATGATACAATTGAAAAAAAGGTTGAGGAATTGAGAAAACGCAATATAAAAGAAGATGACATTATGACGATTATCAGTTCCGGGATTGAAAATGATGTATCAACAATTAAAAATTATATAGAGACCTCAAAAATTGATCGAAATGTATTAACAAAACTAGTGGATAATCGTATCATCGATCTTGTGGATACCTTTTTCAAGGGGGCATCGACCTGCTTTAACAAGGTATACTCTATTTCCACCTTCTATGCAATGTGTCTGTATTTAACCACCTGTATTAAGAAAAAAGGATATACCCAGCATTTATCAAATGACAAGATTATAGAGGTTGTGGAAAAATACAAGGATGAATATGCATACTCTATGAGCTTTGCGTCTAGATTGGAAGAAGCGTATGGTATTCAAATTACCATGGATGAGGTTATTTTTATTACCTTCTTTCTCTGCGAGAACGAGATACAAAATAAGGAGAAGCATAAGCCTTCCCTGCTGGTTGTCATGCATGGAAATATTGCCTCTGCGATTGCAGATACGGTGAATCAAATATATAAGGAACAAATTGTCTATTCTTATGATTTATCACTGGAAAAAGAAATGAAGCAGGCGTATGAGGAATTGAAGAACCTATGCAAAATGATTGATAACGGTACAGGTATTATGATTATTTATGATATGGGGTCTGTGAAGGTTATGATTGATTCTATTATTCATGAAACTGGAATACGTATCAGGAAGCTTGAAATACCGATAACACTGATCACACTAAACTGTGCATTGAAGCTGAGTACATCGAATAATTTGGATATCACTTATGATGATATTTTGACAAACGGGTTTGATATCGGCATGTGGGAGAAAGAAACTAATGTGAAGGAAAAGCATAAAGCTATCATTACCTTGTGTATGACGGGGAAGGGGTCAGCTGTTCAAATTAAGCAATACCTGGAAAAGAATCTGGATACGAGTGAAATCTTTATATTAGCTTTGGCTACCAGCAACCGGAATTTACTGATAAATGAGATCAGTAAAATCAAGGAGGATCATGAAATACTGTGTGTAGTCGGTACATACGATCCACGATTATTTGATATACCTTATATATCCATCACGAAGCTTTTTGATACACCCGTAGATAAGCTGCCGATGATTTTGGCATTGGAAGATTTAGAAGAAAAAGATAGTGTTGATTTTGATGCAATGTATGAGTATTTACAGGAGCAGCTGGAACATATCGATATCACGATATTGAAAAAAACGGTACCGGGTATTATAAAGAATATCAAGAAAATCGTTCCGGATTTTACCATCAATGAAGAGGTAGGCCTTTTTATGCATGTGGCATGCTCGATAAATCGAATAAAATCCGGAGAGGGATTTTTAAAAAATATTCATAAGGAAGGTATTTTGCTTCACAATAAGAAGCTTTACCACAGCTTAAAAGACATTTTGGCAGAGCTGGAGGCAGCAATGAACTTTACATTCAATGATGACGAGCTTGCCACGATTATTGAAATTATAAAATAAGATGAAGATTTATTTGTGTATATAAGCTTATACATTGTGATTTTGCACGCAAAGAAGAAAAAATACAGATTGTATGATTTTCTTCTTTTTTATCCATACGGAATGCAGCTTTATTCAGCAAAGAATCAGCATAGTGTATATTTTGATTCAATAGTGTATAAACCCTTAAAAATCATATAATTTCAGCAGATTGACGCAGGTTTATACACAGGGTATAGTAGTGCCGTAGACAAAACGAGCTCAATTGTATACGAACAAGGAAAGGAAGAACGTGTTAATGGATATGGAAACAATAGCAATGCAGATCATTGCGAGTGCCGGTGATGGGAAAGCATTGGCGTTCGAGGCTTTGGAAGAAGCGAAGGCAGGGAATTTTGAGAAAGCAAGAACACTTTTGAAGGAAAGTGAGCAGGCTTCTCTGGGGGCACACAAGGCGCAGACAGGTCTGCTGGTACAGGAAGCAAACGGAAAGAAAGCAGACATTGATGTGCTGCTCATCCATTCTCAGGATCATCTCATGACCGGTATCATAGCCTTTGAATTGATTCGCGAGATGATTACAATGTATGAACAGATCTATGATTTGAAAATTATGATAGGAGAAAGAAAATGAAAATATTACTGGTATGTGCGGGCGGACTTTCATCAAGCATTGTTATGAAAAAGGTTAGAAAATATGGGGAAGAAATCGGTGAGGATATCGTGATTGAAGCTGTCGGTGTCGCAGATTGTGAAGAGGAAGCACAAAAGGGATATGACTGTGTATTAACTGCACCGCAGGTTAGAAATCGATTTAAAGAATTACAGAAGATGGTATCCATTCCGATTGAAGCGATGGCACCACAGGATTATGCGATTGGAAATGCAAAGAATATTGTGGCATTGGCAAAAAAAATCAGTGCAGGAAAGGCGTAATGACATGAATGTGCTTGAAAGATTTGCGGAATCGAGATTCATGAAATATTTAGAAAGTATAAGCATGAAGTTATCCGGATCTCCTGCGTTCAGTGCCATCAGTAATGGTATGGGAGGAACCATGGGTCTGGTTATGATTGGAGCGATTGTTCAGATTATCTGTGTCGTTGGAACAACCTTTCTGGGGCTGGACGCAACGGGAAAATTGTATCAGACGTTGTACCGCCCCTATCAGTGGACCATGGGAGCAATGGCATTGTATATGGCGTTTAATATGGCTTACACATATGCGAAGAATCTTAAGCTGAATGGAGTACAAAGCGGATTTACTTCCCTGATTTGTTATTTTCTGGTAAGTTGTCCACTCATGAGTGTGCAGGTTGGGGAAACTGCAATGACCGTCGTTAACTTTGATAATTTTGGCGCAACCGGACTGTTTACAGCAATCATCATTGCCATGACTACAGTACGTGTTACGAAGTTTGTGACAGATCATCACTGGATCATCAGAATGCCGGATGTGGTACCGGAAGGTATCCTGAACAGCTTTAACAGCATTATACCGACTGCAGTGAATGTTATTATCTGGTATGGTCTTGCAGTGATTCTGGATACGGTGACACAGGGGGCTTTGACGCTTTCCGGAGCCATTACCTATGCATTGTCTATCCCTGTTTCCTTCATGATTTCCACACCGGGCATGTTTGTTATTCTGGCACTGATGCAGTTCTTCTGGTTCTTTGGTATTCACGGAACCTCTGTTATCTTTACAGCGCTAATGGTTCCCATGATGACAGCGTATATGTCCAATGCGGATCTGATGGCAGCCGGACAGCCGCTTGTTTTCCATCCTGTATTCCTGTTCGGTGCGGTATCAATTATGGGTGGTACAGGGAATACACTTCCATTATGCCTGTTGGGACTAAAATCGAAATCCGAACAGATTAGAGCAATATCAAAGGCTTCCTTTATTCCTGGCTGTTTCAATATCAATGAGCCTGTAATTTTCGGTTTCCCAATTATGTACAATCCCATTCTGTTTATACCATTCTTATTGAATCCGCTTATTATAGCCGGATTGAATTTAATCCTATGGAAATTGGAAATCGTTGCCCTTCCTTCGGTATTGATTATGACCACACTGCCTGTCTTAATGTCAAACTTTATGGGTACTCTTGATTGGAAAAATGTCGTGTTTGCGATTCTCTGTTTCCCTTTACTGACAATCATCTGGTATCCGTTCTTCAAAATTTATGAAAAGCAGTGTATTGAAAAGGAACAAGCAGAAGCTCTGGAAGCACAGGAGGTTTAGCTATGGCGTTTCCGGAAGGATTTTTATGGGGTGGCAGCTCTTCCAGCGCGCAGGTAGAGGGCGGTTATGATTGTGATGGACGCGGACTTTCTATCTGGGATGTCAAGCAACTGAATGAAGGAACCTGTTCCTTTCATTACGCTTCCGATTTCTATCATCATTGGAAAGAGGATATTGCACTTATGGCGGAAATGGGATTCAAAGCATACAGGATGTCCATTTCCTGGAGCCGTATCCTGCCTGATGGTGAAAATGAGATAAATCAAAAAGGAATAGATTTTTATAAAGCGGTATTTGCTGAATGTCGTAAATACGACATAGAACCCATTGTTACCATCTTTCATTTTGATTTACCGCTTGCTTTGGAAAAGAAATACGGGAATTGGAATAACCGCAGGATGATGGATGCCTATGTCGCCTACTGCAGAGTGCTGTTTTCGGAATTCAAAGAGGATGTTACATATTGGCTGACGTACAATGAACAGAATATGCTGATTTTCTTTGGGGCCGTGGATATGACTGGCGGCAGCGGCAGGGTGCAGAATTTAGATGCATTATATAATCAGGCTCATGTGCAGCTGGTCGCACAGGCAAAGGCAATTCATCTTTGTCATGAGCTGTGTCCGGATGCGAAAATCGGACCGGCACCGAATATTACAACATCCTATCCGAAATCGTGCAATCCAATCGATTATATCGCCGCAATGAATATGGATGATCTGAGAAATAATTTTTACCTGGATGCGCTGGTATTCGGGAAATATCCGGAAAGTGTCAATCACTACTTTGAATTAAATGACATTCAGATACGTACAGAGGAAGGCGATTTTGAATGCATGAGAACCTGCCATCCGGATTTTATCGGCTTCAATTGCTATGGTAATGATACAACGGAATATCTGCCGTACTTTGAAATTGACTATGAAGCTATGCTGCATGCGGATAACAGAGAAGTAAGCTATTTGATGAAGCTGATGGATAAGCCGGGTATCGGGCGTGCTGTGCAAAATGAATATTTTATGAAGTCGGAAGCTGACGGACACAGCTTTGATCCCTATTGTATCCGCATAACCCGCTAGAAGACTGACGCAGCGTTATCACCTTCCTGTGTTGATTACGGAAAACGGCTATGGAAGAGAAGATACACTGGAAGCGGACGGATCAATTCACGATTCCTATCGCATTGAGCATTTACGGGAAACAATTCGTCAAATGCGTATCGGCATCGAGGAAGGTGCAGATATCATGGGCTATTGTCCATGGTCTGCGATTGATCTGGTTTCAACAAGAGAAGGAATTTCAAAACGCTATGGCTTCGTTTATGTAGATCGTAATGAGGATGATAATGCCGCAAAAACAGCAGAGATGAAACGTTATCGAAAGGACAGCTTCTACTGGTATCAACAGGTGATAGCGTCCAATGGCGCAAAGCTAGAGGAATGAAAGGATGATAAAACGTTATGAATAACTTTCCAAAGAATTTTTTATGGGGCGGTGCAACTGCTGCCAATCAATGCGAGGGGGGATGGAATGCGGGAGGACGTGGACCTGCAAGAACCGATATCACGACAGCAGGTACGGCTGATACGGCGAGAATGCTGACCTATCGCATGCCGGATGGAACGACGAGGGCTGTTTCTCAGTTTGAAGGTATTCCTGAGGGAGGAAAAGGTGCAGTTCTGGATGGCTATTATTATCCCAATCAGGAGGGGATAGATTTCTACCATCGCTACAAAGAGGATATTGCATTGTTTGCTGAAATGGGCTTTAAAATGTTTCGGATGTCAATTTCCTGGTCAAGGATCTTTCCGCAGGGAATTGAACATGAACCAAATCAGGATGGTTTGGATTTCTACAGAAACGTGTTCATGGAATTAAAGAAATATCATATTGAACCCTTAGTAACGATTTCACATTATGATACACCGCTTTACTTGGAAGAGGAGGAAGGCGGCTGGAATGAACGCAAAATGATTGCTTATTTTGATCGCTATACAGAAGTCATTTTTAAGGAATATAAGGGGTTGGTTAAATACTGGCTTACATTTAATGAAATCAATTGCCTGATTATGATGAAAGACTGGATGCCGAATGCAACCAGAGAAATGGTATCCTCTTATTATCAGCAGCTGCACTATCAGTTCGTCGCAAGTGCAAGAGCTGTGCAAAGAGCGCACGAGACTGACCCGGATTATCAGGTGGGATGTATGCTGGCAGGGATGTGTAATTATCCGTTGACCTGCGATCCGAAGGATATTCTGAAAACACAAAAAAAGATGCAGGATGCGTTTTATTATTGCGGTGATGTTATGGTGCGGGGGAAATATCCGGCCTATGCAAAACGTATATGGAAAGAAGACTATGTCGAACTTGATTGTACATTGAAGGATATGCAGCAGCTGGAAAAGGGAACCGTTGATTTCTTTACCTTTTCCTATTATGGAACAAGCTGCGTAACGACGCATGAGGGCGTAGAAAAGGATGGGGCAGGCAATCTCAGCCTCGGTGTAAAAAATAAGTATATTCAATATACTGACTGGGGTTGGGGAATGGATCCGGACGGCTTACAGTATTTCCTCAATGATATTTATGACCGTTATGAAATTCCTGTTATGGTTGTAGAAAATGGCTTAGGGGCAATTGACACGCTGGAGGAGGATGGAAGTATCCATGATCCGTATCGCATAGACTATTTGCGCGAGCATATCAGAGCTATGCATGCAGCACTGAAGGATGGCGTGGATTTAAGAGGCTATACTCCATGGGGGTGTATTGATTTGATTAGTGCTTCCACAGGTGAAATGAAGAAACGCTATGGGTTTATCTATGTAGATCTGGATAACGAAGGAAATGGTACTAAGAATCGATACAAGAAGGATTCCTTCTACTGGTACCAAAAAGTGATAGCATCCAACGGTGAGGATTTGGAATAGCAACGAATCTTTCAGCTTGAAGTAGGATTAAAAGACCTGTTTATAAAGAACGATATGCGTTTACTATAAACAGGTCTTTTTCATATGTATTCCTGGAAAAACGACAAAAAGGAAAAACTACCTCATTTATATTCCCCATATTTTTTTGAGGGAATAAAGGGTTCATGGTATTCTTAACTTGTAAATAAGGAGGGATATGATTGTATACAGCAGGAATTGATATCGGAGGAACAAATACAAGAATCGCACTGATCGATGAAGCATATGAGATTATTCAAAGAATACAGTTTCCTACAGATGTAAATAATCCACAGGCAACACTTCAAAAAATTCAGGAGACGGTGCAGAGCTTTTCCGTAGCTATCGCAGGAGTCGGTTTATCCTGTCCGGGTCCATTGGATTTGAAGCAGGGAATTATTCTGGACACTCCCAATTTAAAAGGAGGCTGGCATGGTCTTGCGGTAAGCAAAGAGCTGAGTGCACGTTTAAAGGTACCGGTTTTTCTGGAAAATGATGCAAATCTCGCATGTCTTGCGGAAGCTGTTCTGGGTCAGGGGAAAGACTACTCCTATGTGCAGTTTCTGACCATTTCCACAGGACTTGGGTCAGGACTTGTCATTAATAAAAAGATCTATCAGGGAGCGCATGGCTTTGCACATGAAATCGCGAATATTCCGTTATGGAGAAACGGTCCCAGCCATGGTTCCATTTATCCCGGCGGTGTGGAAGCTATCTGCAGCGGTACAGCGATTACAACACGCGCAAAAAAAGCCGGTTTAGATGTTGAGCATGCCGGCGATGTATATTCACTTGCCTGTTCGCAAAATCAGACAGCGATTGACATTATGGAGGATGCCAAGGAATATCTTGCAAATACGATTGCCATAATCTATGCGTTTGTCGATCCGGAAATCGTCATTCTTGGCGGCAGTGTCGCAATCAAGATACCGGGGTTTGTTGAGGATGTGGAACAGAGAGTGAAAACAAAGGTGTATCCGAATATTCAGCCGTTGGTAAAGGTTGTAAAAACAAACCTGAGTGAAGACAGCGGATTGCTCGGAGCAGCCTGTCTTGCGTTTCTTCAAGTGTAGAAACTGCAGATACAGGAGGTGTCTATGAAGTCTGAAAAAGAAAATTACTATATTAAGGAAATACTGAAGATACTGGTACAGGGCGATATCGTCGCAACAGGTAAAATAGCTTCCATGATTGCTCTTTCGGAAAAGGCAACCAGAAATAAGCTGGAGCACCTGCAAAACTATTTACAGGAGAATCAGCTTGGCTCCATTGAAAAGAAGCCGCGTGTCGGAATCTGGCTGAATATGGACGAGCAGCAGAAGGAAAAAATGCTGCGGCTGCTGGATGGTGCCGAGCACTTCAGTGTAGGCTATGATGCAACACAGCGGGTAAGAGAAACACTGCAGATATTCTTTCGTATGATGCCCAGAGAAACCATCACAACACAGAAGCTGGCAGAGGAGCTGTATCTCAGTCCGCCAACCGTATTGAAGGTGATGAAAGACTGTGAAAAATGGCTTGCTCCGTATGGCATTGAAATCAACAACGAACGAAGCCGCGGCTGTTCACTGAAATATGATGAAACAAGCTATCGAATCGCATTAAAGGACTATATCATGCTGGATCATGATTTGGATGAAACACGCAGACAGACACAGGACTTTTTCTCCAATATCGATATCGATTTAATAAAGAAAGCGATTATTGAAACGGAGAACGAATGGAATTATCGTTTCACAGATACTTCCTTTTACGAAATACTCATTTACTGCTGTCTGGCATATCAGCGTAAGGATTTCAGTACACCGCTTCGCATCGCACAGGAGGATCAGGAAATCCTGGAACGCTACAATGAATATCCGTTTACCATCGCTATCTTCAAAAAGCTGCATGAGAAGATGCATGTGATCTTCTCCAACGAGGATGTCATGTTTCTGGCAACACAGATTTTATGCTCGAAATTCATCGGCATCAACAATGCGGTGGATATGATTTCCAATATCTCAAAATATGATCAGAAAATACTGAATTTTATTGATGAGATGCTGGTTACGATCGGAAATATTCTGGAAGTGGATCTGACAAATGACAGCAAGCTGCGGGAAAGTCTCATCTTCCATATGCGACCAACCATATTCCGTCTGCGTTACGGCTCTCCACAAAGCAATTCGCTTGTGAATTTCATCAAAACCGAATACAAGACGGTCTTCCGTGCGGCCTGGTCGATATCCATGATGTTTGAGAACACCTTCGGTCTGCAGATTACAGAGGATGAGCTCGGCTATATCGTGCTGTATATACAATCAGCACTGGAAAGGCGAAATCAGCGCTACAGTGCCATTCTGCTTGCGGAAAGCAATCTGGGACACGCACAGCTGCTAAGCGAGCGGATTCGCAAAACCGTACCGGAAATCAGCAGTCTGAAGGTTATCAGTCATCATGATTTCAAGCTGTATGAGCATCCGGATGAGGATATCATCATAAGCTCCAAGCTGTTAAAGGAAACAGACAGACGCATTATCGTCATACCGAATCTGTTAAGTGATACGGGGATCGGGATGCTTCGCAGCTTCATGGATAATCTGAATCTTCGGGTATCGGAGGAAATCAATCCCTTTGAGCCGATCTGCTTTCAGCTGTTCTCTCCTGAGCTGATGTTCATCAATACATCATTTGATACGAAGGAAGAGCTGTTGAAGTACATGTGTGAGCGCATGGAGCTGAAGGGCTATGTGACAGGAAAATTCTATGATTCCGTCATGGAGCGGGAAAAAGCGACAACGACGAGTATCGGAAACCGTGTGGCACTTCCCCATGGAGCCATGAGTGAAGTGAATGAATCCCATGTCGCGATAGCAGTATTACCGGAACCGATTGTCTGGGATGATGACCGGGTGGATGTGATCTTCCTGCTGGGCTTTAAAATGTCCACACATGAGGAAATCCGAAGAATACAGTCATTCTATAAGCAGTATATATCGCTGATAGAGACAGATGAAAAGGTGAAAATCATACGCAGTAAAAAATCGAATCTGGAGCTGTATCGCTATCTGATACAGTAGTCGACAGAAGTATACGCGATAAACATGAAGATTTGCAATGTTATATCATAAAAAAATACGAGGAGGAACATGATATGCAACTAATAGATGTATTGGATGAGAGAATCATCGACTTAAACGCAGAGGCGGCAAATAAGGAAGAGGTATTAACATTACTCGCAGGAAAGCTGAAGGATGCAGGCTATATCGCAGATGTGGAGGCCTTCAAGAAGGATATCTATCTGCGCGAGAGTGAAGGAACAACAGGAATCGGCAATTATATCGCTATTCCGCACGGAAAAAGTGATTCTGTGACACAGGTCGGTATCGCAATTGCAAAGCTGAAGCATGAAATTGAATGGGAGACACTGGATGATAAGGGCGTCCGTCTGGTTTTCCTGTTTGCGGTAAGCAATGATCATGAGTATGCACGCAACCACATGCTGCTGCTGGCGGATATCGCCAGAAAGCTGGGGAATGATGAGGCAGTCGAACGTCTGCTGCAGGTAGAGAATGTAGAAGAATTAAAGGAGATATTTGCAGGAAAATAAAAAGTACCACATTTATCTTCCCATCTGTTTCAAAGGAAAGAAAAAAAGGGCAGTATTAAAAATACCACAATGAATCGGAAGGAATGTCGGAAACATTTTATAATATAGACAGTTAAAGAAAGGAGGACGTACAAATGAATATCGTTGCAGTTGCAGCTTGTACATCCGGAATCGCTCATACGTATATCGCAAAAGAAAAGCTCATTCGAGCTGCGGAAGGTATGGGACACACAATCCATGTGGAAACACAGGGAACGATCGGTACTGAGGATGAATTAACAGCGGAACAGATCAAAGCCGCAGATGTTGTCATTCTTGCCATTGACATCGCCATTACAGGTACGGAGCGCTTTGAGGGGAAAAAGACAGTAAAGGTTCCTACCAATGTGTGTGTGAAGGCACCGAAGCAGCTGATTCAAAAAATTGAAGCAGAATTAAACAAATAAAGAAAGAGAGGAAAAAGGATTATGAAAAAATTTGGTGCTGAGCTGAAACGCCATGCCCTCACCGCCATCTCCTATATGCTGCCGCTGGTAGTTGCTTCCGGTCTGCTGATCGCTATCGGAAATCTGATGGGTGGAGAGGTAGTTACAGATTTAAGCAAGATGACGATTCCTAGTGCATTGACATCACTCGGTGTATTGGGAATGGGTCTTCTTCCATCATTTATCGCAGGTTATATTTCTTATTCAATCGCAGATCGTCCGGGTATTGCTCCAGGTTTCCTGATGGGGCAGATTGCTTCCTTCCTGGGTGCCGGCTTCCTGGGCGGTATGGTCGGAGGTTACATTGTCGGTTATATCGCATTGTTCATCAGAAAGCATCTGAAGGTTCCACACTGGGCAGAGGCACTGATGCCGATGATGATCATTCCAACATTATCTTCCATCATTGCAGGATTACTGATGTACTTTGTAATCGGTACACCAATCGTATGGTTAACAGAAGGTCTGACAAACTTCATCACAGGTTTGGATCAGAGCTCCAAGGTTCTGTACGGCTTTATCATCGGTGCCCTTGGATGTCTGGACTTCGGCGGTCCGATCAGCAAGGTTCCAAATCTTATTTGCGACGGGTTACTGCTGGAAGGAATTCTGGAGCCGGAAGCAATCAAGGTGCTTGCCGCCATGGTTCCGCCACTTGGAATCACCTTATCCCTTGTTATCTCTAAATTCATCAAAAAACGCATCTATACATCGACTGAGGTTGAAAACATCAAGGTTGCCTTCCCGATGGGACTGTGCATGATTTCCGAGGGTGTTATCCCGATTGCTATGAATGACCTGATTCGTACGGTTATCTGTACCTCCATCGGCTGTGGTGTTACAGGCGCTATCAGCTTTACTCTGGGTGTGGGAAGTGCCGTGCCATCCGGCGGTGTCTTCGTTATCCCGGCCATGACCAATCCATTCGCAGCCCTGCTCGCACTGCTGGCCGGTACGTGTGTGACAGCTGTTCTGCTGGTACTTATCAAAAAGAAGAGAACAGACGCTGATGAAGTTCAGGTGGAAGAGGTCGAAGAGGAAATGGATCTTTCCGGCATCACATTCTCATAAAAAGAAAGAGGGATCGCAATGTATGTATCAATGAAAGGCATGCTGCAAAGAGCCAACGAAGGAAATTATGCAGTCATGGCAATCAACTGCTTTAATATAGAAACAGCAAGAGCTGTCATAAGTGCAGCGCAGGATTTAAGAGCTCCCATCATTGTGAATATCGTTCAGGAGCATATGGTGAATCACTGTGACAGCGAGCTGATTGCACCGATCGTAAAGCTGCTGGCACAGCGGGCCAGTGTTGAAGTTGCATTAAATTTCGACCATGGGGAAGAAATCGGATATTTGAAAAAAGCACTTCATGACGGATATTCCAGTGTCATGGTGGACGCCTCCCGCTATGATCTGGAAGGCAATATCAAAATGACAAAGGAAATCGTAGAATTTGCCAGACAGTTTGATGCATCTGTTGAAGGGGAAATCGGATGCATGGGTGGTAGTGAAGGCGGCAATTATACAAATGATGCCATGAAGACAGACCCGCAGCAGGCATTGCGCTTTGCGAAGGAAACCGGCATTGATGCGCTGGCAATTTCCTTTGGCTCCTCTCATGGGAACTATCCGGAAGGCTATGTTCCAGAATTTGACTTTGAACGTCTAAAGGAAATCAAGGAGCTTACCAAAATGCCGCTGGTTCTGCATGGAGGTTCCGGCTCCGGGGATAAAAACATAGAAAATTGTGTAAAATACGGTATTAACAAAATCAATGTCGGCTGTGATTTCATGAATGCCAATGTTGACAGTATCAAAAAGCATCTGGAAAAAGATCCGAACATCAATTACTGGGTCATGATGCATCAGGTTGAAATTGATAGTCGCGAGATTATCAGGCATTACATCAGATTATCAAAATCGGAAGGAAAATCCCTGTAAGGGAAGAAGGAGCTAAACTTATGTTAATGAATATGAAGGATTTACTTGCAGTTGCACAGAAAAATCATTTTGCAATACCTGCATTCAACATCGGAAGCGATCAGCTGTTAAAGGTTGTTATGAAAAAAGTAAAGGAATTAAATTCACCGGTTATTCTGGAAATGAGTCCGGATGAATTTAACTTTGTAGGAGATGCACAGATTCAGGCTATGATTTATGAAGCAGCACAGACCGATGTGCCTGTATGTATCCATCTGGATCACGGGGATTCCTATGAAACAGCAGTACGCGCCATCCGTGCAGGCATGACATCTGTTATGATTGATGCATCCACACTGCCTTATGAGGAAAATGTTGCAGTTACGAAAAAAGTAGTGGAAACCGCACATATCGCCAATGTATCCGTTGAGTCAGAATTAGGAACCATCGGTACAACCGGTAATTCAATTGAGGGCGGAACACAGGGGGTTATCTATACGGTTCCTGAAGAAGCAAAGCAGTTCATTGAGGACACAGGAATTGATACCTTTGCCGTAGCTATCGGTACAGCTCACGGAATTTATCCAAAGGATATGAAACCGGAGCTGCGTATTGATATTCTGAAAGACATTACCAGCAAGGTGGATGTACCACTGGTACTGCACGGCGGATCCAGCAATAAAGACGAAGAGATTGCAGCAGCAGTTGATAATGGCATTTGTAAAATCAATATCTCCAGTGATATCAAGGTTGCATTCTATACACAGTGCCGCAAGACTCTGAATGAAAATCCAGGTTATCGTGAACCTCTGGAAATCTATCCGGAAGCAATGGAAGCATGTGGAAAAGTCGTTGAGGAAAAGATTCGTCTGTTCAAATCGAATGACAAAGTGAAATATTACTACTAAGATCAAAGATAATTTCCTATAAAAATGAAAAGGGATTGGTTCAAGCGATGGAACCAGTCCTTTTCATATAATAAAGCAACAGGTAAGAGAATGGTGATGACAGGACTCTTTCATGGGTATACTTGAAAAGGAGCTTTTCATACGTATACGTTATATTTGAGGCCTCTGGGGCTGGATGAAATTCTGGGTAGAGAAACCATACCGTTTGTACCTTCAAAAGATCGCATAGCAATGTATCAGAAAAGTATAAAAATAAGTGTAAAAGATGTATTTGAACTGATTACAAAGGGTATGTATCCGGAATTATATCGGACAGATCAAGCGGTGCCTGACTATTATGAGAATTATGTGAATACGTACATTGACAGAGATATCAGTGAACTGATACACTTAAAGGATAAGCTGAAATTTCATGATTTCCTTCAATATCTTGCTGCTCTTACAGGTCAGCAGATCAATGCTTCTGACCTGAGCAGAAAACTGCAAGTAAGCAGTAACACGATACAGCATTGGCTTTCTATATTGGAATCTACCGGTTTGATATATTTTCTACAACCGTATACTGATATATCCATAACGAAGCGTGTTGTAAAATCAAATAAGGTGTATTTCAGTGACACAGGTCTTGCAGCTTACCTGATAAAGATGAATTATCCCGAAACTCTGCGTATTTCCAATTTATCCGGTGTTTTTTTTGAAACATTTGTAGTGAATGAAATAAGAAAAACCTTTTTAAATAATAAGGAGCCGTTTCATGCATATTATTATCGGGATAGTAAACAAAATGAAATTGACCTTGTCCTTCTTTATAAAGGAAGGCTTTCACTCATAGAAATAAAACAGGGTGTTTCTTTTCAAGCAAGTGATGTAAAGGGATTTGATCAGTTGAAATCCTCGCTATATCAGATTGAAAATCGTATTATTCTGTGTAATACTCTGGAGACTTATCCAATCAATAGGGATGTTCAAGCGGTTGCTTTAAATTGTATATAGTACAATCCCATTTTGATAGAAAATGGTTTCTTGTAAGACTTTATCTGGCTTCATATTCCTTTTTAATAATTCTAGTTGATAAAGCTTTTCATAAAGATATAGTATCCATTATAAGGATGGAGTTTTGTTTGTTAATTACTATTACAATACACAGTAGAAAACAAATTAATTATGTAAGCGCTTGAAATACCCTTTTCCTTTGATATAATGAATATAGAAAAAAACTTCTATAGCAAGCTGCTATAGATTGAGTATGTTACTGATATGCAGGCAGAACTCAAATTACTAGGTGTGATTTTCCTATGTAATTTGAGTTTTTTTCTGGAAAGGAGGAATCGCCATATGAAAATCAGCCAGATATTGAACAATAATGTCGCTATCGTAAAAAGAGGATCAAATGAAATCATTGTATATTCAAAAGGTGTTGCTTTTAAGAAGAAGCCGGGGCAGATTATCAGAAATGAAGAAATTCAAAAAACATACGTTTTGGATTCCCATGATAAGTTGGAGCATTTCAGCTTTCTTTTATCAAATACCAGAGATGAATGCCTGCAGATGGTAAATCAAATCATTGCACATGGGGAAGAACAGTTGAAGATCCATGTTTCTGATTATCTTTATCTTACCTTACTAGATCATATAGACTTTACGATAAAGCGCCTAAAAAAGAATCAGTTTATAAAAAGCCCGCTTTGCTGGGAAGTGAAAAAGTTTTATCCTGAGCATTATCAAATTGGTATATATGCAGTGAGCGTTCTTCAGGAAACAACAGGGTTGGATTGTCCGAATGATGAAGCAGTTGCGATTGCGCTTCATTTCATCAATCTTCAAACGGACGCTAGCACTGGAGACCAGATAAAAGCAATAGAAATAGTGAGGGATATACTGGCAATCATCAAATATCATTTTCACATCAGTTTTGATGAGGATTCTATGAATTACATGCGTTTAGTCACCCATCTGCAATACTTTACAGCTAGATTACTGAAACAGGACGTTTATGATTCAAATGAACAGGAGCTGAATATGCAAATAAAAAGCTTATATCCAAATGCATACAGCTGCGTGAATAAGATTAGAACATATGTTCAGGATGCACTTCAAAGTGAATTAACAAATGATGAAGAAACATATCTTATGCTTCATATTCATCGTGTAACACAAAGAGAGGAAAGGTAATCATTCTATGAAATATAAAGAATTATGCGAACAGATCATCGAGCTTGTTGGCGGAAAAAATAATATAGAGGCGGTTGTGCACTGTATGACACGCTTACGCTTTACTTTAAAAAACAGAAGCAAAGCAAAAACAGATGAAATCAAGGAGCTTAAGGATGTTATTGATGTCGTGTCGAACGAGGTAGCTTATCAGATCATTATAGGTACTCAGGTGACACAGATCCATGAGGAGCTCTTGCAAATGCTTGGGGTGGAAGCCGCTGCAGCAAAAGTAAAGGGCAGAAAAAATCCATTCAAGGCTATTTTGGATGTACTTTCCGAATGTATGAATCCGATACTGGAACCTATGATGGCTGCCGGTATTCTGGCTGGATTGCTTTCTCTTGTATCATTAACCGGATTGATTTCCACAGAAAGCTCCACCTATATGCTGTTTGACACCTTACGGCAATCTGTTTTCTTTTTCCTGCCTGTTTTTATGGCTATGGCATTTGCTAAAAGATTACATGCCAGTCCGTATCTTGCAGTAACAATCGCTGTAACACTGTTATCTGCAGGCATAAACGGTGTTGAAGGATTAAATGTATTCGGTTTTGATTTACCTGCCATTACATATTCAAATTCCTTTTTCCCAATATTGCTTGGTGTATGGTTTATGGGAATGGTCACAAAGTGTCTGGAGAAAATTATGCCAAATGCATTACAGTATTTCTTTAATCCTGTATTGACCTTAGTTATCTGTCTTCCCGTCTCGCTGTTATTATTTGGCCCTATTGGAACCTGGCTAAGTGAAATTCTAAACCTGGTCTTCCAATTCCTGATGAACACCTTTGGGAACTGGAGTGCGGTTATGCTGTATGCAGCCTGTCAGCCATTCCTGATCATGATGGGGGCGGGAAATTTTATTATCCCAATTTATATGAATTTCTATGCAACGCAGGGCTATGATCCTATCTTTACACTTGCATGGATCGTATCGGATATAGCGGTTTGTGGTGCTGTACTGGGATACTTTTTCAAAGCAAGGGATGCAAAACAAAAGCAGCTGTTTGGTACCACTGCATTCAGTGCCTTCATGGGGATAACTGAACCTGCCGTTTATGGTGTATTTGTTAAATACAGACGTCCATTTATTGCAGTTGTGATTGGCGGTGGCCTTGGTGGACTGTTTGGAGGTTTAATGGGAGTAAAATCTTATGCACCGGTTACACTGTTTGGAATCACTTCCTTTTTAGGGAATAATGAATACATGAATTTCTATTGTGCGGTAGGCGCAGTTATTATCGGATTTATCGCTGCCTTGGTTGCAGCATACATCCTAGGCATCCCACAGGAAAATGAGGAGCCACAAGCAGAAATTTCGACGCATACAAATTCCACATTTACAAAAAGTGATATCAAAGCACCTTTAAAGGGAAGATCTGTAGCACTTGCCAAAATCAAAGATAAGGCATTTTCGACGGGTGCCTTAGGTAAAGGAATAGCTATTCAACCACAAGAAAGCATCATTCATGCACCTGCGGATGGAGAAATCGTAAGTTTGTTTCCTACACATCATGCGATTGGTATAAAAACAGCATACGGAATCGAAATATTGATTCATATAGGAATTGATACGGTTGAGCTGGAAGGAAAATGCTTTTCGGCATTCGTTAAGCAGGGCGATTTTGTAAAACAGGGTGATTCTTTAATTAAAGCGGATTTTGAAGAGATTGCAAAAGAAGGCTATGATACAACTGTAATTATGGTCATTACCAACACAACGGATTATCTGGATGTATTGCCATCTACAGAATCCATTTTTACAGGAAAAGAAAACTGTTTGACAGTTATCGTATAGTGAGGTGAATTTTATGAAACTAAATAATAACTTTTTATGGGGTGGAAGTATTGCAGCACATCAATGTGAAGGCGCCTGGGATGAGGATGGTAAAGGATTGGCATTGATGGATGTAGTTACATCCGGTGATGTCAACCATGATAGAAGTATCCATGAAAAAAAGCAGCCAGGCTGTTACTATCCGTCAGAGACAGGGATCGACTTTTACCATCGGTATCGGGAGGATATCGAATTATTTGCAGAAATGGGATTTAAAGCACTACGTATATCCATAGACTGGTCAAGAATATATCCGAAAGGAGATGATGCATATCCAAATCCTGAAGGAATAAAGCATTATCAGAAGGTAATAGATGCTCTGCTGGAAAAAAATATTGAACCAATCGTCACTTTGTATCATTTTGAAATGCCTTTAGCCATTGTGAAAAAGTATGGCTCCTGGACGAATCGCAAAACAATTGCATTATATCTGAGGTATTGTAAAACTATGTTTGAAGCTTTCAAGGGAAAGGTGCATTACTGGGTAACCTTTAATGAAATGAATCACATTGACTCTCAAATGACACTGTCTGATTTTTTCACTTACTTTGTGGCAGGAATTAAGTTTTCAGAGCTAAAAAACGCTCCTCAGACTTTAGCAGAATGCGCATATAACATGACAGTCGCAAGTGTAAAAGCAAGCAGACTGGCTCATGAAATGGATGAACAAAATAAAGTAGGGTGTGTATTTGGTCTTACACCTAATTACCCTTATTCTTGTAATCCGGAGGATGTTATGCTTTCCTATAAGTGTATGACCCGGGACTTATATCAGATTGATGCAATGTGCTATGGCAAATTTCCGGAATATAAATTACGGGAATATCAGCGTCTTGGAATTGAAATAATCGTTCATGAGGAGGATAAAACAGCATTCAAAGAAGGAAAACTGGATTTTTTAGGGATTAACTATTATGCATCTGAAGTTAGTGCTGCCAAAGAAACAGCAGATATGAAAAAAGCCTTCTTTGGAGGAGTAAAAAATCCTTATCTTAAGGATAGTGAGTGGGGATGGTCTATTGACCCAACCGGACTGCGCTATATACTGAATTTTATAGATAGAAGATATCAGTTGCCAATTATGATTACAGAAAATGGGCTGGGTGCAGCTGATATCGTTGAACAGGATGGAAGGATTCAGGACATCTATCGAATTGATTATCTACAGCAGCATTTATCCGCATTGAAACAAGCTATTTTAGAAGATGATGTGAACTGCATCGGATATTTAATGTGGGGACCGATTGATCTTGTCAGTGCAACAACTGGAGAAATGAAAAAACGGTATGGATTCATCTACGTAGATAAACATGATGATGGCACAGGAAGTTATAAAAGGATTCCAAAAGATTCCTTTTACTGGTATAAGAATATAATTGAAACAAACGGAGAAAATCTATAACAAAAGGAATTTGAATATAATTACAGTTTGTTTTTTGAAGATATTACTGACTGCATATCTAAATCAAATGAAACAGCTAATTATTTCAATACATTAGGGGGTATACAGGAATTCAAATGAATTTCCGAATAATGAAAACGTTAGTAAAAGAATGTAAGTAACCACAAGAAATAAAAGCACGCGGGAACTCCAAAGAGTCAAGGCGTGCTTTTCTCATAAATATCATTTGCATAAAACAGGTTTTTGTTTAGCAATGCGGTGTATTTTGCTGAAATTGGTACAGCACAACAGCAAGCTTCAGCAGCACATAATCATGAAGGCTTCTCGGATCCAGACCTGTCTGCTTGCGTATTTGCAGAAGCTTATACTGAAAGGAGTTCCGATGCATATTGCAGGCTTTTGCACAATGGAGAATACTGCCGTTATGCTCCTCATACAGGGATAATACCATCATGATTTCCGCAATTCGCTCAGCACTGCAATCCTTGAATATATGCTTCAGGAAATATGCTCTTTCCAACTCATCGATATGCGGCAGCAGCATACCAACCTCAATATCCTCATAACAGGAAACCCTTTGTCCGCTGATCCGGCTGCCCCAGAGTGCAGCTGTTTTTGCTCTGCTATACGAAAGCGGCAAATCGCTGATTTTCTCAGTCACAGTGCCGATTCCCCAGAAAATCGCATGCGGACATATTTCCCGGATACTGCCGATCCACTGCTGGAAATACATCCTGTTCTGTGCAGGGATAATGAAAATCAGCTCCTGCACATACAACGCCTTTTTCTCAATATAGGTGGAAAAGGGAACAGCCTCCAGCAGACGGTGTATACGGTCGATTTGCTCATCCTTCAGCTGTCCGTCAATCCTTGCACATACAATCAGTCTTGGACTCCTTTGTGTCAGATTGTCATTTTGAAATAAGGATTCATTCTCAAAATTCCCGCTCAGCACACGCTCAATCAGAATCCTGTCACTGGAACGCTTCTGATGACGGATGTCACGATAATATGCATCCTTGACAAGAATCTGTGTCATCTTCTGCAGGATTTTCGCATAGCCGATAACATCCTGTTCCTCACCTGTAATGCCAATCACACCGATAATTTCATCATCAAAGAATACCGGCATATTGATTCCCTTACGTGCACCGTAATATTGTGTATCGTTTTGCACGCTCAGCTGCTCGCGGTTTCGAATAACACTGAGCGCGCCGGTATGCAGACGATGCATACGCTTTGGATCTGTGCTGGCGATAATCAGACCGTCTGCATTTATGAAATTGATTTCCTCAGGGATGACTTCATGGATATTATCAACGATAATCTTTGCTAGCTCTTCAGAAATTTCCATAAGTTCTCCTGTTCTATATCACAAAAATATGTAATAAAATCATGGTTATATTTGTATTATAACACATATGATTATTCCTATCTGCATATTAGAATTATATAGTAAGGGGAAAGGAGATGAACATGAACGTTCTAATAGCGATGGATTCATTCAAAGGCGCGCTGTCCTCTGAACGAGCAGGAAAGGCTCTGGAAAGAGGAATCTTGCGGACAAGCGGACATCAGACGACGGTTTGCAGTGTAGCGGATGGAGGAGAGGGCAGCGTCCATGCACTGGCAGCCTGTGTAAAGGGGGAATACAGGACATGGCAATGCCGGGATGCCTTTCATCAACGAATAACCGTGCGCACATTGCTGTTTGAAGAGGAGGAAAGCCTGTGCTGTGCTGTGGAGGCTGCGGATATCTTCGGGCTGCATAACTGCGAGGTTTCCAGTGCCACTGCTGCCACTGCATCAACCTATGGACTCGGTGAGCTTCTTGATCAGCTGCACAACCATGCCATTCACAAGGTACTGCTGTTTCTCGGCGGAACAATCACAACCGATGGTGGTCTTGGTGTTATGCAGGGACTGGGCATTAGGCTGTATGACAGAATGGGAAATCTACTGCCTAATGATTGCAATCCTCTGTTTGCTTTTGATCACTGGGATGAAGAAGCCTTTCAGACCGTGAAAAAGAAGCTTGGTGATATGAAGCTTCTTGTAGGTTGTGATGTTTGTGCACCACTGTATGGAAAAGAGGGCTGTGTGCTTACCTATTCTGCACAGAAGGGGGCGGATGCCATGCAGATGCACAAGCTGGAACAGCAGCTTCAACTACTGGAGAAGCGAAGCAGAAGAAATCTTATGCAGGAAGGCTGCGGCGCAGGTGGCGGCTGTGCTGCAGGACTGCACATACTCGGTGCGGAATTAACCTTTGGCTATGAGCTGATCAACCGTTATGTCCATCTGGAGCAAAAACTGCATACAGCAGATCTGGTGATTACGGGAGAGGGACAGATGAATCATCAGACCCTGCAGGGAAAGCTTCCAATATGTATTGCGCAGGCAGCGAAGAAGGAAGGCATTCCTGTGCTTGCCGTATGCGGGCAGAGGGAAGTGGATTGTGCAGCACTTACTGCATATTTCCAAGGCATTTTCGCCATACAGCAGGGAATCTATCCACTCCATGAGGCACTGGCACATACAGAGGAATATCTGGAGGAAACCGGTTACCAGCTGATGCGTCTGATTACCATGGCAGCAGGGATATCGCACACAGTGTTAAAGAATCAAAAAGTAACGATAGCAGAAGAGCTCTGCAGGAAAGGAAAAACAATATGATAAATCAGTTAAGAAAGAAATTAATGGAAAAAGAAGTTATCGTCGCAACCCGTATCGATTTTACATGGCCGCAGCTTATTGAAATCATCGGCAGCAACGAGCTGTATGATTATGTGGAATTCCTGGCGGAATATGCCCCATTTGACCATTACGACCTGGAGAACATGGCACGCGCAGCAGAGCTGCACAATATTTCCATGATTATAAAGCCGGACTATCACAATCGTATATATGTGGCGCAAAAGGCTATGGCATCCGGTTTTGAGGGAATCCTGTTCACCGATCATACAACAGCGGCAGAGGTGAGAGAGACCATCCGGCAAATTACACCGGCTACACCGGATGGAGGCGCTCTTGGCTTTGTGAACAGACGCTGGATACGCAATGCCAATCTGTCCAGTCAGATGGATTACGCACGGGATGTTTGTGATATCGTTAAGGGCTTTATGATAGAAAAGGTTGAGGCAGTACACAATCTGGAAGAGATTTGTCAGGTGGAGGAGGTCGATTTCCTGCAGTTCGGTCCTGCTGATTTCTCCATGAATTCCGGGTTTGATAAAAGCGCACATCCGGATGAGGTCAAAGAGGTTGAAAAATATGTAATCGAAACAGCGCTACGATATGGAAAACGCATCCGTGTAGAAATACGGAATGCAGCGGATGCGACCTATTATTATGAGCTTGGCGTTCGTGATTTTGCACTGGGAACAGATTTGCGTATCCTTAAGGATTTCTATAAAAATGAAGGAGATCAGCTAAAGGAAATTATCATGGGCTGACAGCCGTGCTCTTTTATGAGCAACTAAGAACATAGAGCGAGTACATAGAACCATATATGGAAACCAGGAAACGCAACTATCAAAGTACCGTGAGGAGGAATGATTATGCGTGTAAGCTATGATACAATGCTGCAGGAATTCAAACGTGTTTTAATGAAGAAGGGGTTTCAGGAGGACAGAGCAGAGGCTGCTGCGGCAATCTTTGCACAGAATAGTCTGGCAGGGGTCTATTCGCATGGACTGAATCGTTTTCCAAAGGTTGTGGAGTATTTGGAGAAGGGAGAAATAGATCCTGATATCAAGGCAACCTGTGAGCTACAGCTTGGAGCGTATGAACGCTGGAACGGACATCGCGGTTTTGGTCCCCTGAATGCCAGACAGGCTATGGAAAGAGCCTGTGAGTTGGCAAAGCAGTATGGCATTGGTATGGTAGCACTGGCCAATAACAATCACTGGATGCGTGGTGGGAGCTATGGGTTTCAGGCAGCGGATGCCGGGTGCATCAGTATCTGCTGGTCAAATACAAAGCCGAATATGCCTGCATGGGGTGGTGAGGATCAGAGAATCGGAAATAATCCACTGGTATTTGCGATTCCGCGCAGCAATGGGCAACATGTTGTAATCGACTGTGCAATGTCTCAGTTCTCCTATGGAAAGTTAGAGGATTACAGGCTGAAGGGCTTGCAGCTTCCGGTACCTGGCGGATATGATTCCAGCGGACAGATTACAAGGGATCCCGGTGAAATATACAAAACAAAAAGAGTGCTGCCCATGGGTTTCTGGAAGGGGAGCGGGATTTCGATTGCACTGGATATGATCGCAAGTGTGCTGACAGCCGGGAATGCGGTGCATACAATCGGGACCTTTGAAGATGAGATAGGACTATCTCAGATGATGATTGCCATAGACCCGTCGAAGGTAAATACTGAAGAGCAGACCGATGCCATTGTGGATGGTATTCTCGATTATATTAAGGCATCCAAGCCGATCGATGAAGCAAGGCCTGTTTTATATCCGGGTGAACCGGAGTGGCAAACGATGGAGGAGCATAGGAAAAACGGGATTCCTGTTATTGAAGAAAAATGGAATAAGGTTCTTGCAATGTGATGTGAGAGAAGCTTCTTTAGGCCCAATCGGTGTGTGATGGGGCCTTTTTCCATACTGTAAAGTGAGTATGATATCTTTGCTGATAGGAAATAAATATACACTATGAAGGATGTTTTGTATAGACAATTGCTACTCAAGATATATTATCCTGTAAGGTACATACAAATACTGATTTATTTGTTATAATAGGATTAACATACAATGAGGTGAGGTAAATGAAAGAGAGTAAGCCTAAATATTTGGAAATTGCAGATGCTATTCATCAGGAAATACGACAGGAAATATATAAGCAGGGAGATAAACTGCCCGTTGAGCGGGAGCTGCAGGAGCGCTTTGGCGCAAGCAGAATGACCATCCGACATGCCCTGCAAAAGCTGGAGCAGCAGGGAGTGGTACGCATTGATCGTGGCCGTGGTGCGTTTGTAATGGATTTGATGATTCAAAGAAGCAAGGAAATACTGGGCGTTACAGAACTAATGGAGCGAAAAGGATTGAAATGCCATAGTAAGGTGCTGCATCTGGAAAGGATAAAACCGGATGAGCATATACGTGAGGCAATGAATCTGAAGGAAACGGATGAAGTCTATTTTCTGCATAGGATCCGTTATGCGAATGATGAAGCAATCGCTGTAGAATATGCGCATATCAATGCATTATACTGTCCGGGTCTTGAAATGTTCAACTTTGAAAGCTTTTCTTTATATGATGTTTTCTATGAGCATTATCACCTGGATTTATCATGGGCAAGAGATGACATTCGGGCAGACAGCATTCGCGGGGAAGACGCACATATTCTGTTGCAGGCAAAGTCAGGTCCTGCTCTGATTGTTTATAATACGGCGTATGATTTGAATAATAATCCAATCGAATATACAAAAACCATTTACAACTATAAGATGTTTACTTATACGGTTGTAAGTACGGAAACTTCAAAAAAATATAAAAACAAATAGGCTGAAAGACACTGTACAGTGTCTTTTTATCGAAGGGGGTATGTGTATGAAAAGTACAGAGGAGCAATTGCGAAAGCGTGGAAAGGCATCATCGGATGATATAGAAGAGCTGTCATCCTTGGAAGTGAAGAAGCGTATACTTTTGCTATCACATGAAACGGCATGGATAAGAAGTGCTGCAGCAATCAGCCTGAAAAAAGATGTGGAGCAGGCTGCTGATGAGCTTCTTCAGCAGCTGGAAAAGGAGAAGTGCTTATACACGCGGATAGCAATTTGTGAAACGCTTGAGGCGGGTGATCAAAGAACAGCTGAAAAAATGGCTCTGTATCTGGGAAGGATAGGGACAAACCAGTATAAAACAGTTCCCGAGACAGTATCCGCAAAAAAATCCTATCCACTTCCGCGGGATATTATAGCGCGCTGTATGGGAAAAATGAATCCATGTACAGCCTCTGTTTTAGTATCCGTTATAGAAGGTGACGATAAAGCAAAAGTAAGTGAGGCTTTGGACGCTATAGGGTTTATGGCCTTTTATCACCCGGATATCGCTTCACCACAAATCTGTGATTCACTTTTGCAGCTGGCTGAAAAATGGAAGAAAGACTCTTTGATTCTGTGGAAGCTGCTTCTTTGCATGTCTGCCTTTACCTGTGAAAAAAGTGAAGCGTTTGTTCAGGCATATGCAGAAAAAAACGGCATTTTGAAAATACAGGCGGAGCGGTCACGAAAAATCATAGAGGAAAGAAGGAGGAATGTGAAATGACGCAAAATATTTTCGATAATGATGAATTTTTTTCTGCGTATATGGATTTACGTCTGCATAGGAAAAACTATAATGATTTTATGGAGCAGCCAAAGATGCAGAAGCTGATGCCGGATAGTAAAGGTAAGGCAATATTGGATATCGGATGTGGTTATGGGCATAACTGTCTTCATTTTGCAGAAAACGGCGCTGCACATGTAACCGGGATCGATATCTCAGAAAAAATGCTGAAAGAAGCAAGAAGAAACTATGCACATCCTGTAATTACATATATGCGAATGGATATGGCGGAGCTTGGCACCTTAAACAATAGCTATGATCTTGTGTACAGCTCTCTAGCCTTTCATTATGCTGAAGATTTCCCTGCCCTGGTACATGATATTTATAAGCTGTTACGACCGGGTGGCATCCTTCTGTTTTCACAAATGCATCCAATTATAACTGCGACCTATGATGGAAAGGGTCACTATAATCACGATGAGCATGGAGATTGTATTTCCTATACCTTTTCTGATTATGGAAGGGAAGGAAAGAGAAGCGGCTTCTGGTATGTCGACAATGTGGAAAACTATCATCGCATGATGGGAACCATCATCACCACACTTGCTCACACTGGTTTTTTTGTAGAAGATATGGTGGAAACGCTGCCGGATGAACATGCGCTGCAGGAATGTCCGGGTATGATAAAAGAGTTTATCAAACCAAGCTTTCTGATTGTTCGGGCGAGAAAAATGACAAGAGAAATGTGAAAGGCAATGTGAGGATAAAGAAATGATTGCTTATGACACCTGATAAAATGACTTGAGCTGGGCATGACTGCGATGAATTGCAGTGATAAAAAATTATAATAAAGGAACGCGCATAGGAAATATAAGCGGAGACGGACTGCATAAAATTATTTTATATTATATGATTTCTAGTTGCTGCTGTATGAAATGGTATGTTTCCAGCTATGGTTATCAAAGTAATTTCTATAAATAAACTTTCTTACAGGTGATTGCGAAAACCGTAAATCATTAAATAAGCGGCTTCATTTTTCTGATGAAAGTGGTTGAAAGTATAAGGAACAACACTGTAGAAAAGAAACAGCGAAAAAACGAACAGGTATGTGAACATACATTTAGAAAAAGAACATGAAGCAGGCTCTGATTCACTCTCGGATATTATAAAAAAGGTAATTCTAATAGTGGCTGATAGCCTAGAATTACCTTATTCCGATTTTGAACGTAAGCATACTCTCCTGTTCTTTTTTGTATCGTGCGAAAAACGCATACCTCATTCAGTAGACTGCTGGTTTTCCTGCTGTATAAGCGCCAGATAATCACCATATCCCTTTTCCTCCATCTCAGAGATGGGAATAAACTTCAATGCTGCACTGTTGATACAGTAACGCATCCCACCGCAATGCTGCGGACCGTCATCAAACACATGTCCCAAATGCGCGTCGGAATGTGCACTGCGTACCTCTGTTCGACGCATACCTCCACTTATATCACTTTTTTCTTTTATCAGGTCTTTCTGAATCGGTCTGGTAAAGCTCGGCCATCCGCAACCGGAAACAAACTTATCCGTAGAAAGAAATAGCGGTTCTCCACTGACAATATCGACATAGATTCCTTTTTCAAAGGTGTCCCAGTAAGCATTTCGATAAGGCCGCTCTGTCGCGTTTTCCTGTGTTACTGCAAATTGCTCTGCACTCAGTCTCTGCTTTAGCTCCTGCTTCTCCGGCAACGGGAAACGGTGGGGCTCTGCCGCTTCCTGCCTTTCAAATTTCCAGGCGGGTATATGACAGTAACCATCCGGATGCTTATCCAGATAATCCTGATGACAGGTCTCTGCGGAATAGAAATTTTCAAGAGACTGATATTCAACAGCAAGCGGCTGATCATAGGATTTCTGAAGCTTGTCCAAAGACTGCTGTATAACATCGGTATCCTTTGGATTGGTATAATAAATACCGGTGCGATACTGAGAGCCGGTATCATTTCCCTGACGATTTACGGATATCGGGTCGATGATGGTGTAAAACTGATTCAAAAGCTCCTCCAGCGTAAGCACGTTTTTATCATACAGGACATGTACACACTCTGCAAAGCCCGTATCCTTTGTACAGACATCCTCATAGCTTGGATTATCACTCGTTCCGTTCGCATATCCGCACTCCGTGAAGCGGACGCCTTCAAGGGAGGATAAGAATTTCTGTACACCCCAGAAGCACCCGCCGGCCAGAAATATCTCTGCTTCTTCATCATGCTGTATATCTGCCTGAATATTTACCTTCTGAACCGGCTGTTCGCTTTTTCTTGTAAACAAATAGAACAGTAAAAGTATCCCTGCGGCTGCGAATATTAAAAGTACCATGTCATATCATCTGCCTTTCTTTCATATAGTAGCTGTTGTCATCGTAAACTGCATGCGGCAGCTTCAACACTTACAGCATCCCCAGAGAACAAATATTTATACATGCGGTATAAAGGTGAGAAATGTGGCAAGAATTGTATTAGAAACTGTTACAATCACGGCAATTCTATGATAGACTAAAGCTGAAATGGAAAGGAGCATTGCTATGGAGTTTAGAAGAATCAAACCGGAAGATTATAAGGACATCCATGCACTGAATGAAAAGCTGGGGTATTCCTATGATGGGGATAAGGTGTATGAGCGTATCATTTCCATACTGGAAACGGGAAGTGACTTTATCACCGTTGCGGAGGATGAAGGCAGAGTTGTTGGTTATATTCACGGATCGCCTTATGAAACACTGTATTCAGATAAGCTGGTCAATATTGTTGCTCTGGTAGTCAGTGATGATTACGCGGACAATGAAGAGGTGCGTCAGATTTATGATGTATTTGAGGCCAGAGTACGAAAAAACGGATATTGCGGTCTTCGTATGACTGCGAATGTCAGAAGAAAAAATCTTTTCAAGCTGCTGAGTCAGCATGGATTCAAGAGTCACAGCGACCTGAAACACTATCTGAAATATTTTGACTAGTATTAGATTATTGAGGGAAAGAATGCGTACTGCGATATAACAGGGATTATATCGTTTTTTTTATGCTGAAGTATATTCTGACAGCCTGCCCTCTACCTTTTAAATCATTGGCGGCTGCCTGCTTCTTGCTGATGGGATATCAAAAAAGGATGAATTTCACCCTTTTTCAAAATGACATATAAATCTGATGATCTCATTGCGGCAGCTGGCTAGCGTATTACATATGGGAATGCAGGAGGATTGCTTTAAGTATTAGATGTTGCATTCTGCAGAAGAAAGTAAGAATTATGCAGAACAGCTTCGTGAGGATAACAATACTATTGCCATTATCGACTGCTATGCTTTTTCAATGCTTTCAGATTGCTCGTACGTGGTACCTTGCGCAGCTTTTCCAGATTCTGCGCCAGTATTTTTTCGTAGGAGGATGTCAGCTCCGGTTCATAGAAATGCTTGTTTTTCAATCTGTCCGGCAGATACTGGATACGATTCCATAGATCACTACGTTCATAATCATATTTTTCATCATCATCCATATTGACCGGTGTAAATCGAAGATAATCCGGGACACTGTAGGAGGTATGGCGCAGTGTACTCATTGCTGCATCGATTGCATGCTCTGCACTCTTTGACTTTGGCGATAGAGTCAGATCTATCACGGCTGCGGCTAGGATAATGCGGGCCTCCGGAAAGCCTACTCGTTTTGCGGCATCAATTGCCGTTGCACACCGTGCCACTGCTGCAGGATTTCCCAGACCGATATCTTCATATGCGGTAACGAGCAGTCTACGCTCGATACTGTCCATATCATTCGCCTCGATCATGATACCCAGATAATACAGGGCAGCATCTACATCACTTCCCCGAATGGATTTCTGGAATCCGCTTAATACATCATAATAACCGTCTCCATCGCTGTCCATGCTCATATTCGGAAACTGGGAATATTGTGAAACAAGCTCCTGTGTGATGACACCGTCACTTGCAAGTGCACAGATTTCAAGAATGTTGAGTGAATATCGTATATCTCCATTGCTGTGACGCGCTATGATATGCAGTGCTTCCTCCTCAATCTGAACACTGTCATTGAGGCCGTCCTGATGATGAATGGCTTTCATCAGAGCCTGTTCGATATCCTCCTGCTGCGCCTGCTTGATTTCAAACAGATGACAGCGGGAACGGATGGCGGGATTGATGGCATGCAGCGGATTGCTGGTGGTTGCGCCGATCAGGGTGATATTACCGTTTTCCACATGTGGGAGCAGAAGGTCCTGCTTATCCTTGTTCAACCGATGCACCTCATCAATGATCACGATCAGTCCCTCGTAAAACTTTGCCTCCTGAAATATGGTTTCCAGATCCTTCTTATTTCCGGTTACTGCATTAAACATGCGAAACGGAAGCTCCAGCTCGTTTGCGAGCACCATAGCCAGTGTTGTTTTACCGGTACCGGGAGGTCCATAGAAAATCATGGAGAATAAGCGCTTTTCAAGAACACATCTGCGAAGAACCTTGCCTTCGCCAATCAGGTGCTGCTGTCCGATGATATCATCCAGATGCTGCGGCCGCATCCGAAAAGCCAGTGGCTGCTTCATATACATTCCTCCATTCATGTACGTATTATTTTATCATAAAATCATAGAAAAGGGAGCATCGACAGGTATTTCTACCCGAACAGATGCTCCAGAAGAATCTTCGTACCAATCAGTATCAGAATGATACCTCCCAGAATGCCGGCATATTTCTCTAAAAGATCACCAAGGCGGTTTCCAAGATAGACGGCAATGAAGCTGAGCACAAAGGTTGTAACACCAATAACTGTAATCGCAGTCCAGATATGTACCTGTAGAAATGCAAAGCTGATACCGACAGCAAGTGCATCAATGCTGGTCGCTACAGCCAGAATCAGAATGGTTTTTAAAGTCAGAGATTTATCTTCACAGGCCTCTTCTTCTCCACGAAGGGACTCCCGTATCATGTTCCCTCCGATGATGGCCAGCAGACCAAATGCAATCCAGTGGTCGATGGAAGCGATGAACTCCTGAAAATAGCTTCCTGCCCACCAGCCGATCAATGGCATAACAGCCTGGAAAACACCAAAGAAAAAACCCAGCGTGAGTGCATAACGCAGAAGATCTTCTTTCTTCATTGTCATACCTCTTGCGATGCTGACCGCAAATGCATCCATACTCAGCCCGATACCGATCATAAAAATAGAAAATAAACTCATGTCCTTATCCTCCTGAATGAAAAAGAGACTCATACGTGAAAAACACACGCATAAGTCTCGTTATTTAATACTTAAGCCAGATTCACTGTGAATCATTATGTTGACCTAACTACTCAAATGTGAGCTAACTACTCCCTTATAAGCCTGTACATCATATCAGAAATAAATGTAAAATGCAATATATCAAAGTGCATTTTCATTACTTAATTCATTTAGCAGGTCATTTGCTTCCGATTTCCTGCTATCTGCCTTTTTGTAGTCTTTAAAGGATGGAAAATCAATTTTATTTACTTGATTGATATCGTTCAGATTCACTACGAGGCTGATCGTCATATCAACTGCCTTCTTTTTTTCGTCCTCATCGTCCAGCTCATAGGACGCTGCGACCTTCATTTCTATACGCTCAAACTGATTCTGCTTATTCACTGTGAAAATATAGGAGCCTTCACGTATACCGGTGACTTTAATGCCATTCCCGAGTTTAAAGGTATCATCATCAATGGATTTATTAGCATAATCCTTTGCGGCACTCAGACCGTCTTTATTCATGACAGCCGTGATGACCTTTCTGCCATCCTTTTCCTCCATCGTCATTTCTTCAAAGCTCTTTTCAACATTCTTTTTCGGATCACCGGTTTCCTTATCAAGCTTCAGCTTGTTCAGCAGCTGATCATCCAATTCCTTGTATTCCTTTTCCATCTCCATGATGTTTGCATACACAACATCATCCTTCATATAAAATGATGCAAGATCATCGAGTCCGATTCCATTTACAGCGGCATCCATGTGCAAAGCCAGCTGCAGCTTCTTTTCCGCATTATACGTTCCGTCCATGGTAACCTTGGCATGCATATCCATATCATCTGCATCAACGAGCAGCTTCATATCATAGGCTGCGGATTTCATCTTTGTAATGTTTGTTGCTGCCTTCGCATACGCATCCAGTGCATCCTCATTTATTTTGTTCTTACTGCTGCATGCTGCAAGTGTGAAACCCATCAGTGCACAGGTCAGTATCGCCAGTATTTTTTTCAATTTTCTCATCTCCCTTTTCTATTTAGAAAAAGGCCGCGAAGCTAAGAGTTCAACGGCCGTTACATGTTATTCTATGCTGCCTTCCTTATAATCCTTGAAGTCCGGGAAGTCAATGCTGGAAACCTTGTTGATATCCTTTACGGTCAGAGATATCGTACCATTCATTTCCTGCTTGGTCTCACCCTTGGTATTTGTCATCTCCATGGTAATGACAGCTTTCTCCATGAAGTCATTGTTCAATGTGACATCCATATCCAGCTTCTTGAATTCTACATTCGCATCCGTAACATTGTTTTTCTCTGTTTCTTTCTTTGTTTCCTCGTTCAGCTTTTCAACATCGAAGGAAAGCTTCAGGTCGTTTCCCTTTACAGATGCTTCCTTCAGGAATTTCTTCATGTCTTCCTTGTTCATTTTAAAGGTATCCGCATCAAAATTTACATTTGGAATACTTGCAGTACCCATTGCATCCTTCAGACTTGTTTTCTGTTTCATCATATCCATCATGTTCAGGTACATGGTATCGTCCTTAACAAACAGCTGCATGTATTTCTCCAGCTTCTGTCCACTTGCTTCCATATCCATGATCATGCTCAACTGCAGAGGCTTCTTTGTTTCTGAAATGAAACCACCATACAGCTTAATCTTTGCATTTTCCTTATCTACAGTCATATCCATATCTGCAGAGTAATTCGCATTTTTTACCTCGCTGAATTTCTTTACCGAGGATTCCAGCTTATCCAGTGCGTCGTCACTTACCTTGGATCCGGAGCAGGCAGCCATGGAAAACAGCATACCAAAACTTAATACCAGTGCGGCTAATTTTTTCATTTGTTTCTCTCCCTTACTATTTTTATTATAGTTTAATAATACCATAAGGTTCTTTCATTTTGTAGTATTTTTCTACAAATTACAAAAAAGTAAGAAATACAAACTAACTGTGTTTCCCTATGAAATAAACACGGATGAATTGCGTCTTCCGGAAATCTGCGATACACTATATAAATATAAGAAGGAGGTGTCTGTATGATACGAATCGGGCAATCTACAGATATACATCAGCTGGTAAAAGGAAGAAAGCTGATTCTGGGAGGCGTGGAAATTGAACATGAGATGGGACTGCTTGGGCATTCCGATGCGGATGCGCTGCTGCATGCAATAGCGGAGAGTATTCTGGGGGCGCTGGCGCTGGGGGATTTGGGAAAGCATTTCCCGGATACGGATGAAAAATATAAGGATATGAATTCTTTGTGGATGCTGAGGCAGGTATATAAGATTATGGAGGAAAAGGGATATGCAATCGGTAATCTGGATGCCATGATCATGATTGAACGACCCAAAATGGCTCCGCATATTCCGGCAATGAGAAAGCATGTCGCAGAGGCACTGTGCTGTGATATGGAACAGGTTAGCATCAAGGCAACACGCGGGGAAAAGCTGGGCTTCGTCGGTCGTGAGGAAGGTGTGCAGGCACAGTGTGTGGTACTGCTGCATAAAAAGGAAGGCATTGCATAACCGCTTTTCCTTCCAATGATAAAACTAAGAATTATTTTTAATTTTATTCTTAAAACTATTGACGGATTCACTTTTCGGGTATATAATAAGAACGGTTCTTAAGATTGGAGGTTGACATGATAAGAAAGTCTTCCAAGCAGCGTGATATGATACTAAACTATATGAAACAGATAGATGGTCATGTCACACCGGAGCAGGTCTTTCAGGAAATGAATGCCGGCGGCCAGAAAATCAGTCTGGCAACGATTTATCGAAATCTGAATATTCTCTGTGAGCTGCATGAAGTCAAAAAGATTGCGCATCCTATAGATGGTTATCAGTACGATAAAACTTGTAAACCGCACTATCACCTGCACTGTATTAAGTGCGACCGCATCCTTGATTTGGATATTCCTTATCTTGAGTCATTCAACGAGGAAATGTCAAAACAGACTGGACTTCCAATCAAGACACACAATATGATGGCAGAGGGTATCTGCCAGGATTGCTTGAAAAAGCAGAATGGTATGGATCAGGAACACTGATCAGAAAATGTAAAGTTAAAAACGGAGGAAAAAAACATGGAATTAAAAGGATCTAAGACAGAACAGAACTTAATGGCAGCATTCGCCGGTGAATCTCAGGCACGTAACAAATACACATATTACGCACAGATGGCTCGTGAAGAAGGTATGGAGCAGATCGCTGATATCTTTGAAGAAACTGCACGCAATGAGCAGGAGCACGCAAAGCTGTGGTTCAAGGCTCTGCATGAGGATAAGGTTCCTACAACTGCAGTTAATCTGGAGGATGCAGCTGCTGGTGAAAACTATGAGTGGACTGACATGTACAAGGGATTTGCGGAAACTGCAAAGGAAGAAGGCTTTGCTAAAATCGCATTCCAGATGGAGCAGGTTGCTAAAATCGAAAAACACCACGAAGAACGTTACCTGAAGCTGCTGGAAAACGTGAAGAACGGTAAAGTATTTGAGAAAGATGAAGCTACTGTATGGGTATGTGATATCTGTGGATACCGTCACGAAGGAACTGCAGCACCAAAGGCATGTCCGGTATGCGGATACTCCGGAGCTCACTTCGCTGAAGAAGCTAAAAACTACTAAGAGAAAGTCATTAAGAAAACACGGCATAGATCCGTGTTTTTTTATGCGATATACAGCTTATTTCTAAGCCGTGATTTTATAGCACTATTGGTGTTGGGGCACTGCCTTCTTATGCATAGCGATAAACGCGATTCTTCAGGTTCAGCATGCTTCCATAGGATTCCTATCGCACCCAGAATCCTGCGTGTAGGCTTGTGATTATTGTATATAGAAAGAAATATAATTGTTTGTTAATCTACCTGTTGATAAGAAATACTGGTTAAAATGAGCAAAAACATTCAAATTCATTTATAATATATATAAAAATGAATGAAAATGCTTGATTTTGTTTCGCTGCAGCCTTATAATTAGATTGTAAGAAAGGGCACTATGGTGTAAAAGGTGACAAAATGAAACCAACAAAAAAAGCATGTGAAATGACGACAAAGGAGCTTGCACAGTATATTGATTATTCTGTATTAAAACCTGAATTTACAGAGGAGGATATCATTGCTCTTACAAAAGACGGCGTCGAGCTGGGCTGTGCTACAATCTGTATCAATCCAGGATATATGGATCTTTGTGAACCATATGTTAAGGGAAGCGAAACAATGCTGTGTCCGGTATGTGACTTCCCATTTGGGACTAGCTCAACAGAATCTAAAGTGAAGCAGATTGAAATCGTAGCAAAATACGATACTGTAAAAGAAGTGGATATCGTTGCTAATTTCGGTCTGATCCGTTCCGGTAAGTTTGATGAAGTCACGAAGGATCTGAAAGCATGTGCGGATGCTGCTCATAAATATGGCAGAGAAATCAAGGTGATTTTTGAAACAGATGCTCTCAATGAGGAACAGGTGCGTAAAGCATGCAAATGCTGTATCGATGCAGGGGCAGATTTTGTAAAAACCAGCACCGGATTCCTTACAGGCTTTGAATCACACGGAGCAACACCGGAAATCATTAAGGTTATGATGGAAGAGGTTGACGGTAAATGTAAGGTTAAGGGAAGCGGATGCATCCGTACCAGAGAACATTTCCTGCAGCTGATCGATATGGGAATCGATCGCATGGGTGTCGGATACAAGTCTGTACCGGTAGTTTTGGGTCTGGATAATAAGGTTTCCACAGATAATTACTAATATCGGATAAGAAGCGAAGAATATAGTAAAGAGGCAAATAGGGATGCCCAATGGCGTCAACCTAAGAATAAATGGTAGACGTCTTTTTCTTATGCATTTTTAACCTTGAATTATCTTATACAAAATCATAATGTAGTTAAGAATAATGATGATATATCACTTTATATGTTATAAATTATGGTATAATGTAGTTAAGATAAAGGAGGGATTTTTATGTTCTTACGTATTATTCCAAACAATAAAGGCAAGAAAAACACCTGCTTCTGTTCTCTTGTTGAATCCTATAGGGATGAAAACGGCATTCCTAAACATCGTACTGTAGTTAAGTTAGGACAAATTGATAAGGAACGCATTCCTTATCTTAAGGCTGCTTTCAAGAAGAGCTGATATGTATTCGTATCGATTAAGAGAAATGAATGGTTTTCCTTTGAAAAACAGTAAACTAATCAGAATATGAGATAAACAAGAAACAAAAGCTTGCTAAATATGGAAAATACCAAATAAAATCACAGTTTCGAATATATTATTTTATAATAACAAATATTTTTCTGCTTTGAATAAGCAGAATTGTAACTGCAATGCTGTCAAACGCGCAAGAATGTGCAAATAATAAAAAGGCTGCGTGTCATTTATAAGTATATCGCTATTTATAGTTTTGTAAACGATTACACAAATAAATATAATATCCTTGTAATTACAGCAGGTCTGATTTTCCAAGGGGTAGGGGCCGTGAAATGTGAGAAAGGATGACTTGCTGTTGAGCTGCTTTATGCAGAGAAAAGGAGATGAAGTTATGATTACTTGGGTACAGGCTGCACTGCTGGGTCTTATGAGCTGTACAGCAGCGTCCATCCCTGCCGCACTGGGTACGACGATTGGTAACTATACATTAAATCGTCCGTTGATTGCCTCATTATTTGTCGGGTTGATATTGGGTGATGTAGAGGGCTGTATCAAACTGGCTATTCCTATGCAGATTATCTATATCGCAGTTGTAACACCTGGAGGAACCGTTGCTGCCGATCTTCGTGCAGTATCGTATATCGGTATCCCGCTTGCCTATGCAACAGCGAAATCACAGGGGCTTGATCTTGGCGGTCCGGAAGCACTGGGACTTGCCGGATCCATTGGTGCACTGGTAGGTACGGTCGGCACGGTACAGTTTTATGGAACTGCTATGATGAATCTTGTCTGGCAGCATATCGGATGGGCAAGACTTGATAAAAAGGATTTTAATATCATAACAAAGGTCAATGTGATACTTCCGCTGATTTCGCATATTCTTGTATCCTTTATTCCGGTCATGCTGATTACCTATTATGGTGCTGGAGCTGTTACAGATTTTAAAACGGCGTTGCCAATGGATTCCTGGTATATGAAATCGCTGTTTACTATCGGCAGTTTACTGCCTGCGGTAGGGATTGCAATACTGCTGAAATCTGTCGTAAGCAAAGCAACCGATTTGATTTTCTTCCTGTTTGGCTTCACGGTTGCGGCATCCATGAATTTAACACTGATTGCGGCAACTGCAGTCGGTGCTGTATTCGCACTGATCAATTATCAGATGACGATGATTCGTTTGAGAGGTGCAAAGACAAATACAAATGAAGAGGAGGATATCTGATATGAAGAAGCTTTCGAAAAAAGTTTTATCCAAATCCTTCTGGCGCTGGTTTTACGGAAATCTAACATGCTTCTCTCATGAGCACATGCAGACCTTCGGTTATATGTGGTCCATGCTGCCAATCGTTCAGGAACTGTATGACTCCAAGGATGAGCAGGCTGAAAAGCTGAAGACCTATTACCCATTCTTCAACACGGAGCCGCAGATTGGTTCCATTGTTGTCGGCATAACTGCTGGTCTGGAAGAAGCACGTGCGAACGGAGCAGAAGAAATTGATGATGAGATGATCAATGGTATTCGCGCCGGTTTGATGGGACCTCTTGCAGGCATTGGTGACTCTTTGATTGTCGGCACCTATATTCCGGTACTGCTGGGTATCGCATTGGGGCTTTCAGAGGGTGGCTCACTGATTGGTCCTCTGTTCTATATTATCGTATGGAATATCACAAGTATTTTATTTCAGAAATGGATTTATGGAAAGGGCTATGAGCTTGGCGGTTCAGCTGTGGAGGTAATTGTCGGTGAACAGGCAACTGCATTGCGTGAATCTGTCATTGTAATGGGTCAGGTAATCGTAGGTGCCATGGCCGGCACCTGGGTTTCAATTACAACGGCTGTACAGCTGACAACTTCTATTCAGAATAAAACAGAGATGGTCATTGAAGGCTCTAACGTTATCGAAAAGGTTACAGGAACTCAGGAAGTACCTGTACTACTGCAGGAAAAGCTCGATGGTGCATTTCCCGGCGTTCTGACTCTGCTGTTTGTAATGGGCTGCTGGTGGCTGATGGCGAAAAAAGGAATCAGCCCGATCAAGATCATGCTGCTCATGGTTGTGATTGCTGTTGCCGGAGTTCTGGTTGGATTCTTTGATCCGGGTCTGTCATATTAAGAAAGACAGAATAAGAGAGGAATTGTTGCATCCCTGATGGATAAATGTATGTAATTAAATATGATGCAGATTCCTTCTGAAATACAGACATCTCCTTTTCCAAGACAGCGACTGTCATGTTTGTAATCTCCCTTTGGAAGAGCTGTTATCATATAAAGAATCATCGATACTGCTTCGATGATTTTTTAGTACAGTATGATGGATAGTTCAAAGCCTCCGGGAGATAAACGGTTCAGATTCTTCGATAAAGCTTAAAGCTTTTTTAGATATGAATATATGTAATGAAATGATGTATTCCTGCAATATAAGCCGGATGATGAACTGCTTGTGGAGCATCCATATAGGACTACTCTTTGCTGTTGTATGGAAATGGTACAGTACAGCTGCTATTTGACAGCAATGAAATGATCCGGAAGTGTTTCCATTCCTGTCGTGCGATTGATAAAAACATCTTCAAATTCATCCAGCTGAGCAAACGTACAAAAGCCCTTTACGTGCAGCTTGCTGTCATCGATCAGAAGATAATTATGATTTGATAATTCCATAGCGATACGCTTCAGCTCTCTTGTGGCCATCTCGGCTGTGAAAGCCTTCTTCATGCCCAGACTAACACCGGCACAGCCGATAAAGGCACGGTCGAAATTATAGAGACGCAGCATATTTTGAGCTTCATTGCCCTCACTCATTCGATACTTCGTATTGAATTCTCCACCGATGACAATGATTTTAGCCTTTGGATTCTGAACATTCTGTACGATTAGGTGATTGTTTGTCACAATTTTAATCGGTCTGCTGCTTAGAAAGTGAATCATCGGTACAATACTGGTACCACCATCCAGAAAAACACACTCCCCATCCTCTACCAGTGTGCTGGCAGCTTTACAAATCCGCAGCTTCTTATCATAATGAATGGACATGCGTTCCATCATTTTTATTTCCGCTTCATCTGTCAGAATGCGTTCCCGTTCTTTTTTTACAGCGCCCCCGTAAATTCTGTCAACCTTATTTTCATCATCCAGCTCAAGAAGGTCTCGGCGTATGGAGGATTCCGATACATGCAGCTCTTTGGCAATCTGTTTTACCTGTATCGTCTGTTCCGATTCCAGTTTTTTTAGAATATACAGCTTTCTTTCAGCTGACAGCATGTCTATTCAACTCCTATCTTTATGGCTTATCAGAGGTATTTATCCTTATGTATGTGTGTATGTGTGTGTCTGGTACGGTATGCAAACTGTAGTCAGCATATTCATTCATAGCTTTATTATACGAGAATATGAAGAGCATTACAAGCACTATTGCACGAATGTTATCGAAAATGTACGATTTATCACGGATATAGATGTTAAAATGAGCATAAACAAGCAAATAAGCAGAAGGAATGTAAATAAAAAAGTCATACTTTCTCCGGAAGGCAGTCTGTCACTAGAGCTGTTCAGCCGGTAAGGATGAGTATATGTAGGAGCTGTTAATCTGTCAGAGTAAGCAACAGCTGTCTAAATTCCTGAAAGCTTATACATTCCTTGATCTGATCGGGTACATGCTTCTGAGAGAACAGCAGAATCAGGGCTTCATACAGCTTTCTGAATAAATGTGACTCCTGTTCGTGTATGGCGATCAGCAGGACAACATGAACAATCTGCTTGTCCCAAGTGATACCCTGCTTCGACAGGGCGAGTGCTATGCCGGTCCTTCTGGCGTCCATTTTCATGGAATGAGGAACGGCGATACATCCAAAGGCTGTGGAAGCGGCCTCCTCCCGCTTGATTACATCTTCATAAAAGGATGGAGAGGTATAGCCCTGTGCATAGAGCTTATCGTGGAGGATACGGATTATCTGTTCTTTTTTCAAACCGGCATCTGTATGCAGATAGAAAAGCGATTCATGAAAAAAGTCAGAAAAGCTCTCAGAGAGGATATGCAGCTTTTTCTGATCCATGACCTCCTGTATTTTTTCGAATATCAGCTTAAGATCCATTGCTTTTTTCAATGGAGGAATCATCAGCATATGCGGATACTCTTTTTGTACGGGAATTGTGGTAAACAACAGGTCGATTGCTGTATCCGGCAGCTGTGCTTCATAGGAGCATGCAGCACTGATACAGATTTCAGAATCAAAATGAATGAGAAGATAATTATAGATTTCCTGCCTGCTATTTTGATAATCCGGACACAGCAGTACGCATTTCAGCTTTCCGCTGTCGCTGCTCTGCCGTTCGATATCGGCACCGATGTGCATAGCAAGATAAGCGATTTCATCTGCAGTGATGTGGAGATTACAGGAAGCCTCCAGATAATTTGCGACATAGATTGCGCAGTCGAACAGCATTGGGCAGGAGGCCTGAATGCTTTCCAGCAGCGGGTTGCGCAATGAGGTGTTTCTCTTACAGCGGGCAAATAAATTCTTGAAATGCAGAGCAAGCGGATACAGCAGCGTATCCTTATCGAGCTGTAAACCATACTGCCGGTTGACAGAGGATATAACGGTCTGTGTGATTTCATAGATATCCTGTCCGACAACGGTAATCAGCTCCTGTCGGCTTTCCGCATGGCAGAGGTTGATGCTGGTGGTGACAAGGTTGTGAATATCACAGCGTTCTGGATCCAGTAAGGCAACATGAAAGCTTTTTTCTAATTCATCTATCACAGACACCGTAATTTCTGAAAGCTCAGGCTGCTCCTTTTGTGAATGCTCAATCGTATTGCCGCTTTGCATACGGTCAAGCAGTATGGCAAGATGCAGTGTCAGATTTGTATATCCGAAGTCATTGATATAGCAGCTGTTCTTCTTGAATATCTCATGCAGGATATCATGAATCTGCTGCACATTCAAATCCGGGAATATATCCTTCAATGTCTGTAAATCCACAAAGCGTTCACTAGACTCCTGATAAATAATGTCTGTCAGAAATTTTCGTTTATGTCTTTCCTCCCCGTCCGCATATATCATATCATTACGGCATCGAAAGGTGATTCCGGTATCCTGATACTCTTTGTTCATGCGATTCAGCAACCCTTTTATGGATGAATAGCTCAAATACAGTTCATCGCAAAGATCATACAGATCGATTTCCTGCACGTGGTCAATGAAAAACTGCCGGATGATATAAGAGCTGCGCTCCTGGTATGTCTGCGGAATATCACTTTCTGCTTTCACATGCGTATCTGTATCAATACGGTATCCTCTGGGACCTGCCGCAATCAGATCTGGAAATTCCTCCTGTATGGCGGCAACGTAGTTTTTTACCGATCGCGGAGTAACATTAAGCAGTCTGGCAAGCTGTGTGGAAGAAATCGGCTGTTTCTGCTGTCTTATTATATGGACAAGCTCCTCATGTTTCTTTTTCATACGCATACCTCTCTCTTTACTGTTATTATAATGCAAGAAGTAAACAAAGCAAAACGAATCTTTTTCACTACAGGGATGAAAATATAAAAACTTTCACCCCTGCAAGGAAAGATTACAAGTTGAGCATTTTCTTTATACCGGAGATAATATAGGCGTGGAACAGTTCCAGTACCAACAGGAGGTAGAAAAGATGGAAAAACTGAATATATTATTATGCTGCGGAGCAGGGATGTCCAGCGGCTTTCTGGCACAGCAGATGCGCGGTGCAGCAAAAAAACAGGGGATCATGGCCAAGGTGGAAGCAAAGAGTCAGAACAATATAGCGGATGATCTTCCGAAGACGGATATTCTGCTCATCGGGCCGCATTTATCCTATGCGTTTGATGAATTAAAGGCGATGTGTGATCCGTATGCAGTCCCGGTTCTGATGATACCGAAGGATATGTATGCAGGACTGGATGGAAAAGGACTGCTTGCTTTATGTATGGAAACGTTAAAGGAAAAGGGATAGAGCTATGAATACATTTATTAACTGGCTGGGCTCCAGCTTTGCACCAAAGGTCGCCAAGGCCATGGATAAAAAAATAATACGTACACTTTCCGGAGCATTGATGGCCAATGTGCCGATTCTGCTGCTGGGGAGTATCATCTCCATATATAATCTGCTTGCGGGTTATGTCTCCTTTCTTCCGGATCTTTCTCCGGTCTATAATTTCAGCTTTGGCATTATGTCGCTGACACTCGTTTTTCTGGTTGGCTATCACGGCGCAAAGGAATATGGGTTTAAGGATTATGGTGTGTCAACCGGCTTAATCGCTTTAATGATGTTCTTTATGGTGATTAAACCGTCTATTGCGGACTTTCAGTTTCAGGTAGCGTTTGGAAGATTCGGAGGCTCCGGTATGATTTCTGCATTCTTTGCGGGTATTGTGACCATTGTGATCAGTAATCTGTATTTCAAGCTGCATCTGTTTGAGGATTCCGTATCTCTTCCGGATTTTTTGATTCGCTGGCTGAATCAGGTTATTCCGGGAATTATCGTGCTTGTGCTTACTGCCATCCTTATTTACTGGTGCAATATTGACCTATTTGAGCTCATTACCAAGCTGTTCTCACCACTGATCAGTATCGGTCAGACCTATCCGGGCTTTATGCTCTGTATCTTTATACCGGTATTCTTCTATTCATTTGGTATCAACAGCTGGTTTATGAATCCAATCACCAGTCCTATCGGTCTTGCAGGAATCACCGCAAATGCAGCTGCATTTGAACAGGGGCTGCAGCCGACAAATATCTATACATCAAATGTAACCTTTTCGGTAATCTTTATCGGAGGTATGGGAATGACACTGGCTTTGAATATCATGATGCTCAAATCCCGCAGTAAGAGAACCAGGAAGTTCGGACAGATTGCCATGATACCGTCGCTGTTCAATATCAATGAGCCTCTGGTATATGGAGCACCGATTGCCTTGAATCCGATTTTAATGATTCCGATGTGGATCAATGCACTGGTTCTGCCAACGATTGCATGGTTTGCGTTCTCCAGCGGTCTTGTCACGATTCCGCATGCTGTCATGAATGTGAACCAGCTGCCGATGCCGATTTGTTCCTTTCTGGCAACACATGGTGATTTCCGTGCCGTGATTCTGGTTGTAGGCATGTTCCTGCTGTCATGGCTGATCTGGTGGCCGTTCTTTAAGGCACATGAGAATAAAATGGTGAAGGAAGAAATGGAGATGGAAGCAAATGACTGATGAAAACAATGAGCTGATACTGAGTGCAATGGGGATTCTGACGCATGCCGGAGATGCCCGTCTGCATACCAAAGAGGCATTAAAATATGTACAAGCATTGCAGTTTGAGAAGGCGGATGCCTGCCTGAAGGAAGCCAAAAAAGAGATAACACAGGCTCATGCGGCACAGACAGAAATTATTCAGGCCGAAGCACGGGGTGTGCAGTATGAATACTGCATGCTGTTCAATCATGCGCAGGACACACTGATGACAATCAACAGTGAAATTGAATTGTGCAGTTCTCTAATCGATACCTTTCGCAGCTTTGCGGCTATGTTTGTAAAAAAGGAGGAAAGCTGATGAGTGTGTTTCCTGAAGGTTTTCTATGGGGTGGCGCAAGTGCTGCTGTTCAGATGGAGGGAGCCTATCTGGAGGATGGAAAAGGGTTGAATGTTGCGGATATCCAGATTTGTTATAAAAAAGCTGCAGGCGGCGGCAATACCAATTATACCAGAGAGCTTTTGAAGCAGCGTATTGCAGATGTGCAGGCAGAAAAGCAGCAGCAATATTATCCAAAGCATAAGGCGGTGGATTTCTATCACCGATATAAAGAATACATAGGATGGATGAAGGAGTGTGGATTTAAGGCATTTCGAATGAGTATCAGCTGGGCACGGATTTTTCCGAATGCGGATGATGAATATCCCAATGAAGCGGGACTTCGGTTTTATGATGAGGTGTTTGATGAATTGCACAGACAGGGCATCGAGCCGATCGTCACACTGACACATTACGATATGCCGTTAAAGGTGGTAACACATTATCAGGGATGGTATGGCAGAAGAACGATTGATCTGTATGAGCGTTTCGCACAAACCTGTTTAAAAAGATATAAGGACAAGGTTACCTATTGGATCGTAATCAATCAGATTAACCTGATTTTTGGGGAGTCCTTCAGCTCATTGGGAATGGTTATGGATGAGTATGAGGATTTCACTGCCGCAAAATATCAGGCGGTGCATCATGAGTTTGTGGCAAGTGCGGGAATCGTCAAGGCTGCAAGAGAACTTGATCCTGCGTTAAAAGTCGGTATGATGCTGGCAGATCAGCTGACGTATGCAAAGACCTGTGATCCGCAGAATGTAAAGATAGCGATTGAGAAAAACCGGATGAAGGATTTCTTCTTTGCGGATGTACAGCTGCGTGGAGAATACCCGGGATATGCGAAAACGTGGTTTAAGAAGCATGGTATCACGATTCAGATGAAGGATGGTGACGAGGAGCTGATCCGTTCGTATACCATGGATTTCCTGGCAGTCGCATATTATTATAGTCACTGTGTTGACGAAAATGGAAATCGGTGCGCCAATCCGTACACAAAGGCGACGGAGTGGGGCTGGACGATCGATCCGGTTGGATTGTACAATACGATGGCACAGTATTGGGATCGTTACGGCGTACCGATGATGATTGCAGAGAACGGTGTGGGTGTGGAAGAGGCATTGGGAAGTGATGGCTGTATACATGACGAATACCGGATTGATTATCAGAAACGCCATATTCAGGAGCTAAAGGATGTAATGGAAGAGGGTACGGATATCTTCGCATATACCATGTGGTCACCATTTGATATCGTCAGCGGAAACAGCTGTGAAATGGAAAAGCGGTATGGGCTTATTTACGTGAATATCGATAACGAGGGGAATGGCACTGGTAAATGTATACCAAAGGATTCCTTCTACTGGTACGCTCGCCTTATAAAATCGAACGCAGAGAACTTATAGGGTGCACAACGTGCGCTCATGTGATCGAATCAAACGCGGAGAATCGACCTATCATACAAAAGGAACTACTACAGAAAAAGAATAATATTAAAAAAGATGCAATACAGAAATATGCAATTCATAGCGTTGATGAATTACAAGATACCTGTAAGCATCTTTTCATTATTCTAAATACTTTCCTGTGTATGTGTCTTTATAAATTGTACTATCTCAAGAGAATTATGAAATCTCTTTATACATTGTCGAAAATCCGTTTCCTTGATCAAGTTGGCTACTGCGACCAAAGCATCCAGATGTTCGATATTATCTTTAGAACAGAAGGAAAAGAAGACCTGAAGCTTTTTTCCATTGATAAATTCTACCGGTTTTTTTAAAATTAACAAGGTCATGCCTGTTTTTCTGACCGTTCCTTCATTCTTCGCGTGGGGAATAGCAATTCCATCATCAATTATCATATAGGACCCATAATTTTCAAAAGAATATAGCATTTGTTCCTGATAACGCTGATCCACATAACCGTTTTCTACGAGCAGACCACCTGCTGTACGTATCGCATCTCTCCAGTTTTCAGCAGGATAATTCAGAAGGATATTCTCTGCCGGCAGGATATCAAGGAGTGTTTGGTCACGGCCATCATCCCGTATCAATAAATCCTGCAATGCCTCGCTCAGGTTTTTCTTCAACTCCGCATAATCATGGATTGTGCAGGATTTTTTCACAGTCTCCAGAATAGCGGTCATACGAACCCGCTTTTTTCGCTTTACAAGCAGTTGCTCATCCAGCAGTTGAATATCCTCACTGCTTAAGACAGGATGCACATGAAGAATCGGAAGGTCGTTACAATATTTCAGAGTATTGATTGTTGTGACAATCATGTCCACCTGATGCAGCAGCTCATACTGTTTTAAATAATGGTAGGGAATACAATCGAGAACATTCACCTCATAGGTATCTGACAGCTGCTGTTCCAGAAGTCTGCTGGTTCCATATCCGTGCGAACAGATTATCAGAATATTCTTTTTCTTACTATTGTTTTTTTCGCACCGATTAATTGCTGCCTTGAAATGCAATGTCAAAAGAGCGGTTTCATCCTGATCCTGATGCTCACCTGTAAAGAAATTCAACTCTGTAAGCACCTGCTTCATCACCTCATATTCCTTGGGAAACTGTTGTTGAATCAGGCGGTAATCCATATCTGATACAGGAATATGGTTCAACAGGCGATACATAGTCGGGCGAAGATGCGTCAAAAGACTTTCATAGAGAGTACGATCCTGATTTAGGTTTAGCTGATAATATTTGCTGTACAGATTGATGATTTTAGATACAAGCAAATCGTGTTCAAACCATTCATTTTCCCGAAGATTACTGTTTTGTGCATAATTTGAACCAATTAACAGGGAAGACAGCTGCATTGTTTCATAGCGATTCAGGTCTTGTTTAAGCAGTTCCTTATTTGCTTCAATCACCTTATACTCCGGGCATGTAATGAGGAAATACTCATTATCACAGGATAACAGAGTCTGCTGTGCTGCTGTTCTGGCTAAAATAATCAGGCAGGAATAAAACATGATAGAATAACTATGGTCAGATAAAACAAAACCAAGCTCTTTCTGTATAACATGTAAAAAATTATGAATTTGTTCCTCCGCAAGATCAGTACGCCAGTGATAAAGAATCTCAATCAGAATTTTCTGCTGTGTTTCCGGCAGCTTTTCATATTCCATAAGAAGCTGCAGTAAAAGCTTGCGTATATTTTCTTCAGAACCGTTGAGCACCAGTCCTTTTTTATGCTCCTGTAACAGCTCCAGGTGATACTTTGTAAGAGTTGTACGAATATCATCCATATAGCTTTTGGCACTGGAGCGTGAGATATCAAGATTTCTTGATACGGCACTCAGGTTGATACTACCCTCAAAGCACAGAGTGTACAGCATGAATTTCTTTTTGGTATCTCCACTGTACAGCTGTGGGCGCTTTTCCTGTAAAAAGCCTTCAACATAGGAACGGTCCTGCAGTGTACAGATTTTTTTTATAATTGAAATTCCATGCTCCTTTAGCTCATAGTTTAGATTATTCACATAATAGCGGATACTGCGTTCGCTGACTGAAAAGTAATCCGACAAATCCTTAATACTCATGGGGGCTTCCTTATTATATAAAAGAGAAAGCAATTCTATATCTTTATCTGACAGCATACTATCACCTTCATGCACATTATAACAGATATAGATATTTTTCGTACGACAGATTTTTTCACATTTATGTGAAAGAAAGTGGTGGGGATACTTTTCTTCACAATAAAATGAAACCGAATACAAATGTTTTTCTTTTGTTTTGCATGATACCATATGGGTGTAAAGAAACAGGACGCTACCGGAGGTACCATTTATGATTACTGATTTACTGGGAAAACATGTGCAGACTGCAGAAAGAGCAGAGGACTGGAAGGACGCCATTCGCATGGCGGCTGCACCGCTTCTGGAGAATGGAAGTATTCGAGCATCATATATTGATGCTATGATTCACAACGTTGAGGTGAATGGACCGTATATCGTTATAATGCCGGATGTGGCGATGCCGCATTCCCGCGTGGAAGACGGTGCTTTGAAAACGGATATATCCATTCTGAAGCTGAAGGATGGTGTCGCATTTCCTCAGGACAATATCGTACATCTGATTATTGCTTTATCCGCCAATGACAATGATGCACATATGCAGCTGCTCAGTGATATGGTTGACGTATTTATGGATGAGGATAAAATGAATGGCCTTCTGCATGCGGAATGTGTAGAGGATATCAGGAGAGTGCTTGCATGAGCAGAGTCACCTTTCCGCTTGTAATCAACGGATTTACGATTTCAGCAGATTATGAGCAGGAGGATATGGAAATGATATTCCTTCCGCTGCTTCGTAAGCTGAGTGAATTTCAGAAAGAGAAAAAACGACGGCTTCTGGTCTTTCTCGCTGCACCGCCGGCTGTAGGGAAATCCACACTGGCTAGTGTACTCGCCCATCTGTCCAGAGTTGATGAACAGCTTTGTGAAATACAGGATATCGGATTAGACGGGTTTCATTATCCGCAGCGCTACCTTGATTCCCATACCATGCTGAAGGATGGAATCAGGATCCCATTACGTGATGTTAAAGGTTGTCCGGAAACCTTTGATATAAAAAAACTGACAGAGGCTTTACGTATCATCAGAGATCAGGATATAACTTGGCCGGTTTATAATCGAAATCTGCATGATGTTGTCGAGGATCAGATACAGATATCCAAGGATATACTGCTTCTCGAAGGAAACTGGCTTCTGTTACAGGAGGAAGGCTGGAAGGAGCTGAAACAGTTCTGTGATTACAGTATCTTCATTCAAGCCGAAGAGGACATGCTGAAACAGCGTCTGATTGAGCGGAAGATACAGGGAGGACTTTCCCGCAGCGAAGCGATTGCGTTTTACGAACGCAGTGACGGCAGAAATGTTTCGCGGGTCCTACAGCATTCCATGCAGGCGGATCTGACTCTCAGACTGTCACAGGATATGAGATTTTGTAAGGAGGAAATAAAATGAATCGAGCGAAGCTGCAGGCATTCGGTGGATTTCTGACCGCTATGGTCATCCCGAATATGGGTGCCTTTATCGCATGGGGATTTATAACGGCTCTGTTCATCCCTACAGGATGGATACCGAACGAAGGCTTCAATGAACTGGTAGCGCCAATGGTAAAGTATATGCTGCCAATGATGCTTGCCTATTCCGGGGGAAAACTGGTACACGGCGAACGTGGGGCGATTGCCGGATGTGTAGGAACCTTTGGACTGATTGTTGGTTCTGAAGTAAATATGTTTCTTGGCGCAATGATTATGGGACCGCTGAGTGCATGGTGTGTAAAACAGTTTGACCGGCTGATTGACGGAAAAATTCCTGCCGGATTTGAGATGGTTGTCAACAACTTCTCCCTTGGTATTATCGCAATGATTCTGAGTCTTTGCTCTTACGCAGCAATCGGACCTGTTATTGAATTTGCGAATGAAATGATCACCAGTATGATTACATCACTTGTGAAAACAGGATTCCTGCCGCTGTTATCTGTAGTAAATGAGCCTGCAAAGGTACTGTTCCTGAACAATGTTATTGATCAGGGCGTCTATTATCCTTTGGGAATGCAGCAGGCTGCGGAAGCAGGGAAATCCATCTTCTTTATGGTTGCCAGTAATCCCGGTGCCGGGCTTGGTCTTCTGCTTGCCTTCTCTTTCTTCGGTAAGGGAAACAGTAAGAAAACAGCACCAGGCGCGATCATTATTCATTTCTTAGGCGGTATTCATGAAATTTATTTCCCATATGTGCTCATGAAGCCGCTGATGATCTTTCCGATGATTATCGGTTCCGCATGCGGTATCATGGTGTTTGAATTTTTCGGAGCAGGTCTGGTTGCCGGACCGAGCCCGGGTTCTATATTTGCATATCTGGCTCTGACTCCAAGAGGAAATTTCATCGGTATTCTGGCAGGTGTAGTAACAGCTACCGTGATCAGCTTCCTGCTTGCTTCACTTATTTTAAAGACAAGCAAGGATAACGGTGATGAAAAGCTGGAGAAGAGCATTGAGAAATCCAAGGCTATGAAGCAGGAAGGAAAGGATCTCCTTGCATCTTCATTACAGACAGAAGAAGCAGAGGCCTTAAAGGATATTGCATATATCGCATTTGCATGTGATGCCGGACTTGGAAGCAGTGCGTTAGGGGCTACAGCGTTCAAGAAGCGTCTTCAGAAAATAGGAGTTGAAAAAACAGTACGTAATTATGCTATTGAAAAGGTGCCGGATGAGGCGGATGTTATCGTAACGCACATCAGTCTGCTGGATCGAGCACGCTTGAAATTTCCAAATCGCCGTATTATCACCATTCAGAATTTCATGAATGATCCGAATCTGGATGCGCTTTTCGAAGAAATCAGCAATACAGAAAACTAGAGAAGGGAAGGATATCATGTTAGCAAAAGCTGCCGTACTATGCGGAAAGAATACCATACAAGTTAGGGAACTGGAATTACCGCCAATCGGGGATGATGAACTGCTGGTGAAGAATATATCAAACAGTATCTGTCTGTCTACGTACAAGGCAGCGCTTCTGGGGGAGGATCACAAGCGTGTACCGGATAATATCAGCGAGCATCCGCCGATTACCGGTCATGAGTTTACAGGCATAATCATGGAAGTAGGAAACCATCTGAAAGACAGATTTCAGCCGGGTGAAAAGTTTGTACTGCAGCCTGCGATGGGGCTTCCAAGCGGTTATTCCGCAGGCTACAGCTATGAATATTTCGGAGGGAATGCCACCTACTGCATTATTCCGAAAATCGCCATTGATCTGGGGTGTGTACTCCCTTACCAAGGAAATTACTTTGCGAATGCATCCCTCAGTGAACCAATGTCCTGCATTATCGGAGCATACCATGCGACCTATCATACAAAACAGTATGTATATGAGCATTTCATGGGCGTTAAGGAACAGGGAAAGCTGGCGCTTATGGGCTGTGCCGGACCGATGGGAATCGGAGCGATTGATTATGCAGTGAATGGGCCGGTTTCATCAAAGCTGATTGTAGTGACTGATATCGATGAGCAGCGTCTGGAACGTGCACGTACACTGATACCGGAAGAAGCGGCAAAGAAACAGGGAAAAACATTGATTTATATCAATACAAAGGATATAGATGCAGTAAGTGAGCTGCGAAAGCTTAGCAGGGGCACCGGCTTTGATGATGTGTTTGTATTTGCCGCAGTACCAGCACTTCTGAAGCAGGCTGACGCAGTATTGGGAAATGATGGATGTCTGAACTTCTTTGCAGGACCAACCGATAAACAATTTGCAGTACCGTTTAATTTCTACAATGTGCATTATGAAGGAACGCATATTGTGGGAACCTCTGGCGGATCAACGCACGATATGCTGGAATGCCTTACGCTGTCTGCAGAAAACAGGCTGAACCCAAGCTATATGATTACACATATCGGTGGGTTGCAGGCTGCACCGGAAACAATTCTGAATCTGCCAAATATACCGGGAGGGAAAAAACTGATTTATCCGCATATCGATCTGCCACTGACTGCGATTGAAGATTTCCGCAGCAGGCAGTCTGAAAATCCGTTGTTTAAAACACTGGCAGATATATGTGAGAGAAATCATAATGTATGGTGTGAAGAAGCGGAGACCTATCTGCTGGAGTATTATCAGGTTTAAAAAGGAAAACGTTGAACCTCATTCTAAGAAAGTAAAGCAGGAATGAGGTTTTTTATGATGTTTCGTTGTAATGTGTTGAATTTATACTCTTACATGTATCAGGTTTATTTCGAATAGAGTATATAAGCATACAAGGCGAATGAGAATAGTAGTTGATTCCTACGTAAATAAAAAGCATAAAATTACCTGTCGCTGGTAATCTTATGCCTCATGGATTAAGCGAATACAATTATAAGTGGAATACTTTCCAATCTTCTCTTGCTTGTTTCATATTGCTGGGCGCTAAGCCTTCCTGTCACAGTGCTATTTCGCCAGCCATATCAATTTCTTTTTAAGCTTTCATAATGCTGCAGGATGGCATGATGTAGTTCATGTGTTTTTGGAAAGCCGGTAATGCGTTCTACAACGTTGGAAAGACCCTCTTTCTGTATACTTTCCTGAAGCAGCAGTGCCTGTGGATCATCTGGATTATCATATAAAACGCCATAGACTGTCACTAAATGAATCATTTGCTAAGAGATTGCCATATGATTTTTACGTAATGCTTATATCACTGTTATCAGATTGTAACCTGCTTTAAAGGATATTATTGATTTGAATTGATATTGCTTATCAGCTGCAATTCTTCACATGCCTGCGGGAATGCTGAAGCATACACAGGGATATGATGACAATCGAAACTATCCAGAACAGCATAATAACATTCTTCCAGGCCAGCGAATAACCGCCAATACTGAAATACGGCAGCATTTCACCCAGATGCGGATTCAATGCGACTTTAAAAAATTGTGTGAAATGTACCATTTGAGAAGGAAAGAACTGATCAATCACCAGGCCTGGCAAAAGCTGATTGAAAAAGCCTGTAAATCCGCTGATCAGCGTCACCAGAAGCAGTGGGATCACTGTCGCAAAACGATTCTTTATGATATAGGAAAAAAGCATAGTGATAAAGGCGGTTGCTATTGATGCGATACTGATCAGCAGCATAGCATTCACAATCAGCGTTCGATAAGTAAACACATAGGCTGTGATATTCAGCGATGCCAGCGACTGTGAATAATAAGTCAGGTTCAGACCACGCAGTGGAAGGAACATACAGGACATGATATATATGATAAGAAATTGTATGAGTACGATTCCAAGCGCAAGCAATATACCTGCACACAGCTTTGCCGCAGTTATCTTTTTGTTTCCGGCAGCTGTGGGAATCATAATCTGATAGGTCTTATAATGCTTCTCCATGGCGTAGGTATTTGCCAGAATGATAACAAGAATAAGCAGCGAAGCGAATTCCAGATTATATAAAGCTTCAACGAACAGTGTATTTGGAATATTGCTGTCAATCTCATGAGAGGCTGATTTATAGCGGTTTATGAAATTCTCCATCGTGGCATCGTATATGCTGTCCGGATACTCAAAGCCGGCAATCTCAATATTAAGCTGTTCCTTACTTAACTGATCCGGATGAAGCCACTTTCTCTGGGCGTCAGAAGAGAAGTTTTCATAATCGGCAACATCCTTTTTATCCTCAATATAATAACCATAGATATTGCTATACAGCTGGCGCACACCATCATGTTTTAAATAATCTTCAACATGTACCTTTACTTTGTCGCTTCCTTCGATTTCCTCATAGGAAATACCTCCGCTGATCTGCATATAGTTTTCAAATAATTCATTGACTTCCTTACCGGTATACTTACCGCTGCGTGCGTCTTTCAGTAAGGTTTCATAATTATCGCCATATACAGCTTTCATTTTTTCTTCATCCAGCGTTGTTTCTGTATACTTGTTCATAATAGCGCGGAAGTCTTTATCCATCTGCTGTATGGTCTTTTCACTGAGGGTTCCCGCATAGGAATGCTGAATCTGATCGGCCAGCTTCCAATATGCAAGTCCTGTTCTTTCTATTTCGTTTTCATCCTTCATGACGATATCAGTGCGGTACTGCAGTGGCTGATGGTAAACCTGATAGGTGCGGTAGCCATTGAAGATAAACAGGATAAGCAGCAATACGATGTTGACTTTGCTTTTGAAAATCTTTTTAAATTCAGATTGAATCAATCGTCTCATAGGGAATCACCTTCTTTAAAATAATATAAATAAAGATCATCCAGATCAGGCGTTATATTATGAGCCAGAGTATGTGGACAATCATCAGCCACGATACGCAGTTCAATGTCATTATCGACATTATGACTCTTTACGATAATATGGGAAGCCATAAGGGAGAGTGCCTCCTTTTTTGGAAGTGTTACCTGCCATACCTTTTCCTTCATAGTATGAAGTAGCTCTTTTGGTGTATCATGAAGAATGATTTTTCCTTCCTTCATAACGATGATATCGTCTGCGATGGTTTCGATATCACTTACGATATGCGTGGAAAGCAGAACGATGCATTCCTGTGAGAGGGATGCAATCAGATTGCGGAAGATAATGCGTTCCTTTGGATCCAGCCCGGCAGTCGGCTCGTCCAGTATGAGAATCTCCGGTTTATTTAGAAGTGCCTGTGCGATTCCCACTCTACGCAGCATACCGCCGGATAACTGTTTCATTTTTGTTTTCCGCTTATCCTCCAGATGCAAAATATGCAGCAGCTCGTCAATTCTTTTTCTGCTGTATTGCTTTGACTGATTTTTCAGAATACTCATATATTCCAGGAATTCATAGACGGTATAGTGCGGATAAAAACCAAAATGCTGTGGCATATAGCCGATTTTTGACGCATAGATGTCATACTGCTTTAAAGCGTCTATTTCGTCATAGCTGATGCTGCCGCCATCCTTTGGAAGCAATCCGCACAGAATTCTCATCAGCGTTGTTTTGCCGCTTCCGTTTGCTCCAAGTAAGCCATGTACACCCTTTTCAATCGTTAAATTTACATCATACAGCACCTGATTCTTTTTGAATGATTTATTGATATGTTCTATAACCAGCTCCATTTTTGCAGCCTCCTTTCTGTATCCGACATCCCTTTATTCAACTGCCGCATGTTGAAAAGCGTTAAACAAGAAACGATAAGTATAACCAGCATCACCTGAGGATTGGATATCATGTACCGGATATACTGACTGTATATAAAAAGATATATACAATAAAACATGGAATATGCGGCAAGTGCGGATATATAGCCTTTGATTCTGTGTATTAAATGTGTAAAAATAATTTGCGTGGCATACAGCGGAACGATACCAGTCATGATAAAATCAGCAGGAATCCAGGATTCTTTAAGGATGAATATCACCAGTAATATAAAAGACATCACGAGCCCGTTTAAGGCGATACCGGCTGTACGAATCAGGAAGGCGCGACAGGGATTCAGGTAAACAGGACTGATGATATCCAGCATCCTGTAGTGGCTGCATTTATAATATTCATAAAGTGCAGAAATACCCAGTATGAAAAAGTAAATAGCAGTGTAAATCTGAGCATTGACTGCATCCAGCGTTATCAGCAGTATCGAAATCAATAGTCCGATAATAGATAGGATCATATAGAAGCGAAAATCCAGCCACATATAGCGAAGAATCAGCTGTAGCAAAGAGGTGCAGTTTTTTTGTGTGTATTGTTCCTGCTCTTTTTGACAGAGAAGAATCGTTTGTTCCATCGCTGCCTCATCTACCTGTATGAGTTTCTGTTTCATGATAACCTCCTTCTTTCCATAATGCACAAAGCCGCTTTAATGCCGCCGTGTGTCTTGTTTTCACTGTGGATACGGGAATTGAGAAGCTCTGCGCTATTTCCTTAAATGTCATCTGATGGTAGTATTTCAATAGAATTACATCCTGTTGAGAATCAGACAGCTCCCCTATGTAATACATAAGCTCTTCATTTCGTATCTGATCGAGAATGACTTCATGTACATCACTGTCCGCAGAAATTAAGTTTTCCTGCCTGTCAATATCCGTGTGCAGATCACGCTGCATTTTTCGGTGATAGTCATGACACAGGTTACTGGCAATCCGGTATAGGTAATGCAGCGTCTTGCCCTGCGCATGATACATGGGAAGCTGACGGATGAAGCGCACAAACACTTCCTGTGTAATATCCTTTGCACTGTCGTCTCCCTGCATTTTGCGATATGTGAAGGAATAGACGTATGGATAGAGGTCTTGTATGAAGTTATTTAATGTCTGCTGATCGCCTTTTTTTATTTTATGCAGGATCTGCTGTTCTCTCATATGCCGCCTCCTCACTTACTTAACGATTTGATTTGAAAAAAGGTTTTACTTTTCATTTATTTTAGCATACATGATAAAAAGACTTATCCACAGCTTGCTATAATTGCTTTATTCACGACTAACGTTTTTTACGTTAATATGCTTTCACAAAATTATAGCATTTTATACAGCTTGAATAAGTCCTTCGCTTTATTGTGTTTGCTTTAGTAGGTGATTGACAAACACCATCTGTTTCTGCGCTTCCTGAATAGTGTGTTCTATATAAGCGTCATCAATGGTGCTTGTCGTTAGTACGAACTCCAGAATCAGCGGTAAATTGATTCCTGTAATGCAACGTACATTATATCTGTCCAGATAAGGAGCTACCGCCTGCGTCATGCTTCCACACATGAGATCTGTGAAAATGATAATTTCCTCCTGATTCTCAAAGGATTCAATGATTGTTTTTAATTGCAGCGCAGCATCCCTGTCATCAACATAGGCATTAACAGCGTAAATATTGTTCTTTTTTGTTAACACCTGTATGGAACTGACATAGCCATCCGCAAGATATCCATGGGTCGCTATGATGTATTTCATGAATCATACCTCCTCTGTGTGCGTCTTCAAATAAGCAGATGCACCATCATTTGCCGCATGAACAACACTCAGACCTCTATCTTCCGCAAGCAGGTGAGCAAGCATTTGAAAGGGGACCATATACTCCATGACGCTGCAATACGGATCATCTTGAAAGTGGCACAGTAGTGCTTTGGAATCTTTCAATGGATGAGAATGATTTGCGATTAGTATTACATAATCGCTATATAACCGACACCAGCGTATCAGCTCCAGCATTCGCTTTTCCTGTACACCGTCTGGAGCAATCAAAAATAATAGAGCATCCTTTTGTATCTGTGTGGTTCCGGTATGCATAAATTCCTCCTGCTCATAAGCAAGAGCTGTAATAGATGCAGCTTCTGCGATCTTCAAACCACCTTCCTGTGCAACTGCATAGTAGGGACCGGCTCCAATATAGCGTGCAACCATTTTCGTATGCAGCAGCTCCCTATGGTTTTTATACCAGTCTGCTGTATCCTTTATAATTTGTTTCACATTATCTTCCAATCTGGTAAAGTATTGCTGATAATATGTGTATTGCTGCCTACTGATGAGCTCTTTTTGATTTGCCGTTTCTATGATGCAGAGAAATGTTATCAGCAGTGATGCCATATGTGTACGTGTTTCGATAAAGCTTTCCTCAGAACCGCATAGCTTATTGATGACGATATCCGAAAGGTTTGCAAGGGGAGAATTCGAATCAATAGTTATACATACTACAGGGATATTCAACCGTTTACATTCCTGTGCCATCCTGATTGGTCCGATTGTTGTTCCTGAATGTGCAGGGCAAAGCATAAGCATTTCATCCGGGCTATACTGCTGATTGATGTTAAATTGAAAATATTCAGGAAAGGAGGCAGGATTGCACACCTCTGTTTCCACCTGCAGCAATTTCTCCATACAGGGGGCAAGCATATTCCCTATAAAGGTGCCGGATGCCTGTCCGCTGAAATAAACCTTTTTTACTGTATGTGTCAGAAAATGCTGAACAAAGTCCTCAGTGAGTTCTTTTTTATGCTGTAGGAGTCTACGGATGAGCAAAGGTTCATCAGTAATCGTCCGCAGTAATGCAGTGCGTTCCTGTTCCTTTGCTGTTGTCTTGGCACCTTCCATATCAGATGATACCGAAGGAGCCCAGAATGACACCAATAATAATAACCCAGATCATTAAAACGGTAGGCTTAACATTCTTTTTACGCATCAGCCATGCACATAGCAAAGTTAGAAGCAACGGCAGAAGATTCGGACAAATTTGATCAAACAGCTCCTGAATAATGATAGGCTCCTTTCCATAGCTGATCTGTAATGGTGTAGACAATGACACATAAGCACTCGTCAACGCTCCAACCACACTGAGTCCGACAATTAGACATAAATCTGTAATTTTTTGCAAAACGCCGGAGTTAACGACCTTTTCAATGAAGACCGATCCCATTTTAAAGCCCTGATGAATACCCCACCAATGAACCAGATAATTTGGCACATTATAAATCAGGAAATAGAGAGGCAGACCAAATGGATTGCCTGCGATACACATAGAAGCCCCAATACTGGCGGATATGATGCGAAAGCCGCCGGTCTGAAAGAAGGCATCACCGATTACGCCTGTAGGTCCCATCAAAGAGGTTTTAACTGCTTCAATCGTAGGTCCCATGGTATTACCGGATTCGGCGTTTTTCACCTCCAGGGCTGCAACGATGCCGACAACAATTGCCTCAAATTGCGGACAGGTATTATAGAACTGCATATGCCGTACCAGTGCATCCCGCATTCCCTGCGGGTCATCCTTATAAATCTTTTTAAATATCGGAGTAAGGGAATAGACATAAAACATATTGTGCAGCCGCTCACTGTTGTAGGAAATTTCAATCGGCATGCTGCGCCAAAAGACCTTGTGTAAATCTGACTTTGTAATTTCAAATGCTTTCTCACTCATATGCGTCTTCTCCCTTCTCATTACCTGATGCATACATGGCTACAAAGCCAAGACCTGTTGCGATGATAGTGATAGCGATAACATTCAGATTCAGGAAAGCGGCAACTGCGAAGCCGACGAAATACAGACCGATAAAACGTTTGTCCCAGAGAATGTTTAAAAGCATACCGAATCCGACAGCAGTCAGCATTTCACCGGCCTTGCCAAGACCGTTCAATACATTTTCAGGAATGACGTTGATCAGTGACGTAATCGCCCCGGTTCCCAGAAGAACGGTAAGAAAGACAATGGCTGTCATGAAGAACAGCTTTACAAAACCGACACCGAGGTGAAACTGTCCGATTTTTTTATAATTTCCTTCTTCAGCCCATTTGTCAGCCCAGCGATGCATCAGATAGCTGACAACAATGTTATAAGCATTGGATACGTTCCCGCCCAGAATCGCGATTGGCATTGCAATGGAAATCGCGACATCAAAGCTGTTTCCGGTTGCCAGTGCAAAATAAGTTCCTAAAATCGCCCCGATACGCGTTTCTCCATTGATGATACCGGCATAGCTGATAAACCCCATCCATACCAGTTCCAGTGTTCCCCCGATAACAAGCCCCTGCTCGAAATTTCCCATGACCAGACCCGTTAAGGCACCGCATACGATTGGTCTGTCCATAAAGGAGCTTCCGGCGATATTGTCCATGGACCATGCAAATGCATAAACAAGGCCCAGTAAGATAGCTGTTTGCATAAGTTCTCCATTCTCCCGCTTTCTGCGAGTAAATTTTAACGAAACAACATAGATAAAGATTTGTTATTTCCTTTTTCTCTTTCTTATAAATACTTCGTAATGGATACCGGACGTTCATCCGGTGTAACATAGGATTCCGCTTTCACGCCGAGGTCTACGATACTGCGAAGGTCATCATAATCCTCAGGGGCAAAAGCCAGAGAAGGGCATACCATCTTCTTACCCGGTCCGCCTTTCATAAGTGCTACATTCAGATGCTGTATTCCGGGTACACTGCGGATGATTCGCAAGGCGTCCTTCGGTGTTTCCACAAGCAACTCAATTCTTCGACGCTCGTTTTTAGGATCCATGAGAAACAACCCTGCTTTTTCCACAGATAGAATCTTCAAACCGCAGTTTGCCGGAGCAGACATTTTCATCAGACTCATACGCAGAGGGTCCTGTATCACTGCATCATTGGCGACAACGATCATATTGATATCCAGTTTTTTCGGCCACACCTGTGAAGTCTGGTAATGTAGTAAGCGAAAATCAATTCGAAACAAACTGATCATACAAATCTCTCCTTTCTTTCCTTATTGTACACACGGTGGTGAGCTCAGGCCTCCGCATGGTTCAGGCATTACTTTTTGAATATATAATCATACATATATAGAATTTCACTCACAGGGATGTCCACCTTGTAGTAATCCATAATTCTGGCAAAGCTGTCGTTGAACATTTTCTGAAACCGTTTCTGTTCTACATCCAAAGAGTAACCACGTTCCTTCCGGGCGATTTCATTTTTCATGACAAGCCGTTCTATAATACAGGAAATATGAATGTACATACCAACCATAATTTCATTGGCGATCAGCATACCCAGCAGCTCCTGAAGGTGATCCAGTGCTTCTTCAATAAAGGTGATCAGTTTATCTGCATTGAGTACGGTCAGGTAATTCATGACATTTTCCAATGTGAAATTCTTGATGAGATTTCGGTTAAATTGCTCTTGCTCATTCTTTGTGAAGTAGCTGTTCAGTGTTGAGGTTATACTGTCCACATCCTTGAATGCAATAACATCCTCCATCGGTACGCTGGAAACATTGCGTATGTCTAGCCGTGTTGTTGTGACAATGAACAAAACATCATACAGCTTGAATATATCATCCTGTTCCTTGTTTTTCTGTAGGCTGAGACAGTCATAGGCGAAAATACTGATATCAATCTGTCGGGGCATGCTGTTTTTAAAAAGCTGAACAACACGCTCGATTGCTTCCATTCCTGTTTCCGAGGTAAATATGATTGCTTTTTTGCGATTGATATTGCTGAATATTTTATATTCACATACGGTTTCTCTGCTTACCTTGCTCAATATTTCCTTCATTTCTACATTTCTGCGGATCTCTCCGGCCACATGCAAGGCCATTCGGGTGGAAACATTGTTGATGATTCCGATATTGATGCCGCATTCTTCAATCAGCTGTGTACCTATATTCTCCAGAGATCCCATATCCACAAGCAGAATCAAATCCTTTCGTATACTGTTGTCGTTGATATATTTTCTCAGCTTCATGACAATGTCGTCCATGGATGTACTAACCGGCATATCAATTCCTTCCATAATGTGGCTTCCAATCAGCTTGTTCGCAGCGTCTGCTATGGAAGAGGCAGTGGAATAGCCATGTGAGATAATAATGCAGTTGTAACGGTATTTATCAATGGAACGGTTATAAAACTGAATATTCAAAATCAGAAATATCAGATTCATATCATTGATTTCCACATCAATTGTCTGTCGTATCTTGGTCATGATCTCCATGGCGCTTCGATAGCCTGTGGGATAATGCTCCTTTAACAGATGAATGACCTTACTGATTTCTTCGGCATGCTGCACCTCATAGCTGCGGATGGAAGAAAACATCTGCATATAGCTGTAAATAACGCGTGCAACGACGAAAGCACAATTGGATGGTATGTAGATATCATAACGGTCCAGCATATGTTCAAATACATCCAAAACCGCTTTTTCATAGGCACGAACGCGTGCATTGTAATATTTATGCTCAAATACGATATAGTCATAATAGACATTCATGTTATCAATGCAGCGTTCAAGAAACAGCTTCAGATCGATGCTTCCCTTTTCATATTCCCGATAGGCAGTCACAATAAAATCGAAGAAATCAATGATTCTTCCATTTTTTGTCTGTGGCAGATATTTGCAGATATCAATCATGTATTCCTCTTCACTATTGCTTTTATCAAGGGTCAAAGAATTGATAATAGATACCGGAAGATGATACAGATATATGTGCAGATCATCCGATACATCGTGTGACAGATAGGCATTTGCACAGCTCGACTGTATGCAGGTTGATAACTCCTCAATATTGTTTTCATAGGTATGATTCACCAGGGCGATAAACGCCTTGCTGGAAATGAGAATATTTTTCTTCAACCGCAAGCCTTCCTCTTTGAAAAATTCAATGATCAGCATTTCCTTATCTTCTATCGGCCTGTTTTGGAGGCTTGGGATATGACAGATAATCGGTATGCTGTGAAAGAAAGCGTTATGTATATTCTGCTTTGAGTCTATACAGCTGGTAAAGATAATACGGGTTCTGGACTTAAATACCTTTCCCTGCTTTCCTGAGGAAATGGTATATTCACCACTTTGCATGTACTGAATCAATAGAAAGTAGCACTGTGGTGAAAGCCGCTCAACATTCTCTATGACCAGAATTCCATTTTTTGCTCTGGCAATCAAACCACCTAGATATTTCTGCGAGCCGTCGTCCAGATAAGTCCCGAAGATGATTTGTACATCCTTTTCCCTGCCATTGCTTTCCTCATACTGACTTTCATTAAAGAAGACCAGTCTGGCATCTTTGTCTATTAGCGATTCTTCGATAGCATACTGGTAAATCAGGCGTGTGAAGAAGGTCTTGCCCACGCCGCGTTCCCCGTAAAGGAGGATTGGCAAACCGTTTGGCGGGTATTTAATAGCAGACTGGCACTGCAGAATACATTCACTGAGAGAGGTATCATGTCCAACAGCCTTCAGAAAGCTTCGTTTTGTTCGCAAAGACCTACCAAACTGATCAGTCAGCTCCTTTTCATCGTAAAATTCATTATTTTCCAGCTTGATCTGATATACACTTTCAAGTGTATGCCGATCCAGAAAATAAACCGGTCGTGTTTGAACCTTCAGAAAGATACCGTCTCTGTAAAATTCATTCAGATACTGTGAGGCAAGTGAACGAGAAATGTTCAGGCGCTTGCTTAAGTAGCTGGAATCACATTTCAACAGCTGATTGCTGCAAAATTCAAATGTGCATTTTACAATAAATTCATAAACTTCATTTTTTGTTTCTCTACTCATTGCGGCTCCTTTCTGCACCCAATCTTTCCACTTTTATATTAAAGGGAAACAGACGCCATATGTAATGTGTCGACACTTTCGACACATAGGCAGGAAATATCGTCAGCGAATGCGTCTTTAGACCTGCCCTCATGAAGTAAAAGGTATCAGGTTCTGCTGTTAGTATTGAGCTATGCTGCTAATATATGAATTTCAATCAAGAGAACATGAAAAAAGAAAGCCGGCAACTGCCAGAATGATGGGAATAAGTGTTCAAAGTGTCGACACTTCCCTGCCCTGGCATCAGAGTATTTATAATGAAGATAAAGATATGAAGGAAAGGAGGAAATAAGCATGCGATTTGTTATAACAAAGGATTATGATGAGCTGAGTCAGGTGATTTCATCCACCATGCTGAAGCATATGCACACAGACCGGCCTCGCGTCAATATTTGCGTGACAACCGGCACGACGCCCGTGCAGGCATATCAAATCCTGGCTCCCCTGGTGAAAGACAAGGCGTATTTTGAACATGTCCATTACTATGTGGTGGATGAGTTCTGGTATGCAAAAGAGCCGGGAACTCAGGATGCGGATATTCCCGTAAATAAAATGAGCATGGATTTAAAATTCTTTCAGGCAGCCAATATCCCGGAAGAGAGAATTCATACTCTGCGGGATGAGACCGTGGACAGCTTTGATGCGGCGATACAACAGATTGGCGGCATGGATATGGTCCTTATGGGAATCGGTACGGATGGTCATTTCTGCGGGAACCATCCGGATACCTTTACAAACTGGAATCAGGGCTGCCACAGCATTAACCGCTACTGTACGCCGCAGGTGAATCAGCTGCTGGAATTTCTGTTGAAGGATGACATTCACAGTGATGATGTGTCGAGAATCCCTGATCATTACCTCACGATGGGGCCGAAGACGATTATGGATGCAAAAAATATTGTCATGATTTTCTCAGGGAAAGGAAAGGCTGAGACGGTACGCAGGGCATTCTTCGGTCCGGTCACTATGGATTTTCCGGTATCTGTTTTCCAGCTTCATCCACATGTAAGCGTGCTTTTGGACGAAGCAGCGGCATCTGAAATAAGGGAGCTTTTGTAAACGGGATGCTGATTCCCCAGTATCAGCGGAAAGGAAAAGGCAGTTTCAATAAACTGCCGGTGAATGTATGAGATTTATAATTACAAAGGATCATGAAGAAGTAAGCAATGTTATGGCACAGCTAATGCTGAAGCATATGCATAGCGACAAGGAGCGTGTCAATATTTCTATCACAACGGGCAAAACGCCAGTCCGCGGATATCAAATCCTGGCTGAACAGACGAAGGGGAAGGCATATTTCAACAATGTGCATTACTACATTTTTGATGAATTCTGGTATAAGGATGATCCAAAAGGTATCTGCCGTGCCAGCCTGGACTACAAATACTTTGATCTTGCGGATGTAGAGGAGAGTCATATTCACAATCTGGATGAGAGTAACGCGGACACCTTTGATGAGGATATACAGCAGGTTGGCGGTTTGGATTTGATAATTATGGGAGTTGGAAGCAATGGCCATTTTTGTGGAAATCAGCCGGGAACCTTTGATAACTGGAATACGGGTACCCATCGTATTGACAGACATGCGACACCGCTTGTAGAAGAACTGCTGCTGCAGCTGTTGAAGGAGGATTTACATAGCGACGATACAGCACGTATTCCGGATCATTATATTTCCATGGGGCCGAAAACAGTCATGGCTGCGAAAAGTATTGTCTTCCTGATGAGTGGAGAACAAAAGGCAGAGGCAGTGAAACGAGCGTTTTTCGGACCTATCAGTGAAGATTTTCCGGTATCCATTTTTCAGCTGCATCCGGATGTGACAGTCGTTCTGGATGAAGCTGCCGCAGGCAAAATCAAAGAGCTGCTGTAATGCTGCGTGTACACCGCTTTGAACAGGACTGTCAATATATCGAGGATACCAAGCATCATAAGCTTTATCACATACCCGCAGAGCAGTGCGGTATATTTCAGGTATTGCATGGGGCTTTGTTTGCCGGTACTGCGCTTTGCGGTGCTGCGCTGGGACTTTCGCTACCGCTTAGGCTGGCTGTCTCAGCAGGCTGTATGCTGGCAGTACTGCTGAAGCTATATGAACATCGTGTTTTTCTGCCACGGCTTTCCTGTGTGAAACGACTGCCGAAGCAGATGGATATATCGCGCAGACAACATCATAAGCTGCTTATTATCAGCGGATTTCTCATTGCCTTCCCACTGCTTATCTTATGGAATCAGACATATCAGAATCCTGTTGTAGTTACACTGGCGCTTACTGTGACAGGTATATCCGCATTTCAGTTCATACGGCAGCTGCGAATATTACGGAAAAGGAGAATGCTATGAAATTTATTGTTACCAGAGATTATGAGGAACTGAGTCAGGTTATGGCTCAGCTGATGCTGAAGCACATGCATACTGAAAAAGAACGTACCAATATCGCTATCACAACCGGAAGCACCTGTATACAGGGATATCGCCTGCTTGCCAAACAGGTGCATGGCCGGCCGTGGTTTGATCCGGTGCATTACTATATCTTTGATGAATTCTGGTTTCAGGATGAACGTCATGAGAAAGAAATATCCGTTTGTCAAATCAGTCTGGATGAAAAATATTTCCACGCCGCAGAGGTTGCGCCGGATCATATTCACGATTTGAATATGGAAAATTATAAAACCTTTGATAAGGATATACAGAAGCAGGGAGGCTTAGATCTTGTGATTATGGGAATCGGGAAGAATGGCCACTTCTGTGGAAATCAACCGGGTACCTTTGACAGCTGGAACGCAGGAACACGGCTTGTGCGAACAGATGAAACACCATATCTGAGAGAGTATTCCCGTAAGCTGCTGCATCATGACTTCCACAGTGAGGATACATCCCGGATACCGGAGTATTATATTACGATGGGGCCAAAAACAATTATGTCCGCAAAAAATATTATATTTCTGCTAAGCGGAAAGGAAAAAGCCGAAACAGCAAAGAAAGCATTCATGGATCCTGTCACAATGGAATTTCCGGTATCTATCTTTCAGCTGCATCCGCATGTCACTGTTATTCTTGATGAGGCAGCGGCGGCACTGCTACCTCTGTAAACATTGTATGCACAGGCGATAATATGGCATACGCCTCTTTGCCTGTTTCAAACTGGAAAAAAGCTCAAGAGTATCCTAACGAAAGGAAACAGCTTGAGCCTTTTTCTGTATGACGGTGTGAAATTATAAAGTAACGACGATTGCTTTGAAAAGTGCGATATGCAATGTCGGGTATATCATGACATAAAAAAAGTGTTAGTGTTATCGATCTGGGGGAAGATATACTGACTTACCTATATGGGTGGGGGAAGAAAGAGTAAGCCAGCTGATAACACTAACATAGTTAATATAACCTATTTTATATGTAAAATCAACTTTTTTTTAACATTTGTCAAAATTTACCTATTTATATTGGAAATATTTACTTTAAAAAGAAAGAGGTATCAAAATTGCGAAAATCATGGATGACTGCATGAACACCTGCAATTTTCTCATAAGCAGCTTTTCGCTCCGGCGTGGTAATCGCAATCAGTCTGCCCGGCTGACAGCGATATGCAAAATCAAGACCGGATAGAGAATCTTCAATAATCATACAGTCCTCCAGCTTTACTCCGATTGCCTGAGCACCTTCATGAAACATGGATATCTTATCGACATGGGTGCCGTCATCATAAATGATCTTATCAATATCAAACCAGCGGTCAAGGTGAAAGGAAGAAATAAAGAAATCAATATTATCCTTAATGGATGCCGAACAGATGGTCATCGGAATCTGCAGCTCTTTCAGATTATCCAGTACATCCTCCAGACCGTCCACTAAATGAAACATCTTCGGATCATTGATACAGCACTCGCGATACAGCGCTTCCTTTGCTTTGGACAGCTTTTCACTCTCCTCATCACGCATGTCCCCGAGCAGCAGCTCAATGATTTTCTTGTTTGTCTTCCCATGGGTATGATCCAGCTCATAATCTGAAATCGGACATCCGCGATATTTCTGAGAAAATACATCCCATGCTTCCTTATGCTTTTCAGAATCAAAAAACATCGTTCCGTTAAAATCAAATAACAGTCCTTTTTTATTCATAGCTTCTCCTTTCAGAAAGGCTTCCGCCTTTTCTCTCTTTATTGTAGTATACGGATTTGGTTCGTCAAGTCCTCCTGTATAAATCCATAGGCGTTTTTCAATCCATAGGTGCTGCTGTTTTTCTGTAGCGCTCCGTTATGGACAGGACCATCGCTGCGCACCTGAAACCATCCATCCTCCTGCTTCAATACAAGGTGAGAGCAAGGAACAGCTCCCGCCCTATACAGTACAGTGTCTTTTGTCTTCGAGGAATATATGGTAACTGGCTGTTCACTGACAAGGTAGGAAATGTCACGGTCCCTTCCCTGCATCACCATATCGAAGGTCCGATAAAAATCCGCAGCCTTTTCTCCCCAGTAGGGGTCCGAGGCATAGCGTACATTCATGCCGCCTGCCTTATCGCCGAAGAATCCTCCATGATACAGATCGCTCAACGGATTGAGATAACTGTTTTGCAGGTACTTTTCCGCATGCGCAAGGATGCTTTCCCTTACGCTTTTATAGCCGGAGGCGCTTTGTGAGGGGGAATCATCATACGCTGCATGTCCGAACAGATTTTTCTTCTCCCGTGCAATTGCACTTCTTCCAAAATCACTTTCGTTCATTGCCAGTGCAAACATCATGATGGCATTTGTGCCATAACGCTTCTGCGCCTCTATAAACCAGGCGCCGCTGTCATACAGAAGAGACTGCGAAGAGGACGAAAAGCCGAGATAGTTTTCCACATACCAGTTGATATCGTCCGCTGCATAGCGGCTGATGCTGCGATGCGGCAGAAACTGATAGTAATTGTAGAAGGCTTCTTTATTTGCGGCTCTTTCATGACTTCCCTTACGATAATCTTCAATCATATCTTCAAAGGTGGAATAAAAATAATGACCGTCATAGCTGTAATAAGCGTGATCCTTCAGCCCTGTTTCTCCCATGGACAGCTCATTGGCGTAGCTGGATTCTGCTATATTCGTTGTTATTTTATGCGTTAACAGATGAGATTTTGCAGTATAGTGATTGATGGACGCCACATCATTTTCGTCATAATAATTATGTAAGGTGACTTCATCGACAGCTGCCCAGCCATCCACTCCTGCCTGACGAAACCGTACTTCGCTTCCGTCGTCACTGATATCGACAAAGGCGGCATCATTTCCATAGCAGCCGTTTGTATAGCCTGTTTCCTCTGTTTCTGCCATACGGTAGGAGGTGTTGAGCGTACAGTCCTTTCTTTGAAATTGTACGACACCATAACCGATCGCAATCAGTTTATGATCATAGCGGATACCTGCATTTTGTTTTTCCGCTCGTTTTGTCTGCGCCAGCATTTCTTCCTTTGCCTGCGCCAGAGAATGGTATTGTGCATACTCCTGCTCAACACCTTCTTTCAGGATTACAACCGTATAGGTCCTTCTGGCAGAGAAAACCCATGAGATAACCAGAACCGTCAGGGCAATCAGAAGTCCGCTGGCAAGTATGGGAATATAGCGGTTAATTCTCTTTTTCTTGCGTTTTCGAACGTTTTTTTTCATGCCTTCCTCCATTTTCTACAGTGTATCGTAATTCTTAAAAAAAGGAAAGAACTCTTGTAATTCTTAAGAAAAGTTTTATAATGATGAAAAAAGTGAGGGTGATGACGATGCTATGTGAAAAAACATTTTATGAGCTTTCTCTTCTTTCCTATTTTGATACCTATGCGGTGAACATACCGGTTTCGGATATGATTCGGCATATACAGGAGGATGAGCAGCTGATGCAGGATTACGGTCAGTATCCAGATTTCCAAAACAACATGAAGCTTGTCCGTCAGATCAACCCGGACGAATATGCGCATATGACAGTAAAGGGATGGTATAACGATAACGCAGACAGCGGTGTTGTGTATTATACATTTGAGATGGAGGATGCTTTGATATTTGCTTTCCGCGGAAGTGAAAAGCTGGATGATATACATCACAAAACCGGATGGCAGGACTGGAAGGACAACTTCCGTATGTTTTTGAAGGACCCCACCTGGCAACAGATTCTTACACTGCACCAGATACAGAAAACAGATATACAAAAACCCTTTTATATGTGCGGACATTCCAAGGGCGGCAATCTGTCGCTGTATGTTGCCTTGACAATGAAAAAAGAGCTGCAGGATTACCTGGTAAAGGTGGTAAGCTTCAATGCACCGGGGATCACAAAGCCGATTCTTTCCCTGTATGAACAGCGTGCCAAGGATCCGGAATTTCTGGAAAAGCTGCTGATTTTTGAGAATGAGAATGACTGCGTTTCGGCGTTTTTTGAAAATTTAAAAGAACCGGTTTATGTGCGCTCCTGTTATCCATGTACAAACATGGAGGAGCTGTATCACAACCACAATTTGTATGCGATGGATTTTCGGGATAATGCTTATGTTATGGCGGAGAAGAAAACGGTTATGCCGAAGTTCTTTTATCATTTCATCAATGATTTCTTCATGAATCTGAAGGAGGAACGGGTGCAGCGGGTTGTCGCCAAAATGGACAAGTATTTTGACAGCGGCTGTTCCATGGAAGAGCTGTATAAGCTGATGCTTGTGGATGTATCCCGGTATGTATCGCTGTTTGAGGATATTCCGGAGGAGGAAATGGCGACCATCACCCTGCAGGATTTGATCGACCGCCGTAAGACTAAGCTGATTATGGATAAGGTCAAGGAGCTGCAGCCAAACAAGACGCTTCAGAAAATGGCGGATACGGTTAGAAATTCTTCTCCAGTCGCAAAGCTGAATGAGATTGATATGAAGGAAATAACACAGGGTCTCATTGATAATTATGAACTTATGGTAAAAGAGAAAACAAAGGAATTTCAAGCAATGATTACGGAAAACAATGAGAAAATCATGCATGCAATCCGATCAATACGAAATCGCGAAGGTGATTCCCAAGAAAGAATATAGTTGCAAAGTTGCCATTCCTATAGTATTCTAATAGTAGAATACTGCAAATATAGAAAGAAGGGTACCTATGCCGCTGAAACATGCAATTCTGGGTCTGTTGAACTATGCGGAAATGACGGGGTATGATATTGACCGTTATTTTAAGTCAAGCATTGCCTTTTTCTGGCATGCGCAGACGTCGCAGATCTATAAGGAGCTGAACACCTGTACAAAGCATAACTGGGTGGACAGTGAGATTGTATATCAGAGTGATAAGCCGAATAAAAAGGTGTTTCATATTACTGATGAGGGAAGACTGGAGCTTAACCGCTGGCTGGCGGATGCGGATCTTGAGGATATCATGAAGTACAAGAATCCGCTGCTGATTAAAATATTCTTTTCCAGCAATATCGATATTGACAAGACGATGCGCCTACTGGAGAAATACATACGGGAGTGTTCTGATATCATTGATAAAATGAATGAAGATCTGAACAAGATTCCGGAATTCGAAGCACAGATTCACAAGGATAATGAATCCTTTTACTGGGGAATGACAATGACCTATGGATTTATGTACTATCAAAATGAAATCAAATGGGCCAACTGGTGTATTGATAAGCTGAAAGAAAAAATAGGATGAAACCATATTCATACAGGCTGTAAAGGTAGCTTAAAATTTCACGGAAGCCTGTGATTATCTATAGAAACATGATATAATGAGGGCGAATAATTATCATATCCTAGAACAGAAGGGAGAAACATCTATGGAAAAACTGACAATGCAGGATTATCTTAACTGTTTACAGGCAAAGAAGCAGGAAGCACATGACAAGCAGTGGCTGTACATCGAAGTGAATGCGAAGGATCTGCTGGAAGAGTGCGAGCCGGGCATAAGAAATCAAAATGTATGCTGTAAGGCTATGCTTGATGCTATGCTGGAGGGTGACGGCTTTATCGTAGAGCCAAAAAACAAAAGCAAATGCGCAGCGAGTCTGACGATCCGCTATTATGTGGATAATCTGAGTCCTGAGCGGAGAAAATATGCAGAAGTAAATCAGTAATCAAATAGAAAAAGGATGTAACATATCAATATGCTGCATCCTTTTTGTATGTCTGTATATTTTTGTCGAAGAATTCTGTTTCCCGGGAAATGTCTTCCTTCAGTTTGATGACAGTGGTCCCAGCACTGACAACAGCAGCCAGCTTCAACCGCATACATCACATTTTTTGTATGGATAGAGATAACGCTGCAGCACGTTATTTATCTGGCTTTTTATAACTTCAGTACAGAGTCTGTGTGTTCGCAAAACAAAAATAAGACTTTACAAATATATGATTAAATGCTTTGAAAAACCTATAAATCAAGGACTTTTAAGAGTTCATATCCTGTCATTATTCAAAACAAAAGTTGAACTTAAATTGGATTGAAATGTTTTTGAATCTCTTTTATTATCTAGGTGTAAAGCAAACGAGGAAGCGTGAAGGAGGTGACATGATGCTGAAAGATCTGACAGATGAAAAGCTGATCCGGCTGAACATTGAAGCTGCTGACTGGGAAGAAGCAATTCGCAAATCTGCGCAGCCGCTGATAGACGAACACAAGGTCAAGCCGTCCTATGTGGATGACATGATTACAGGGGTTAAAGAAAACGGTCCTTATATTGTTCTTACCAAGCATGTTGCACTTCCACACGCCAGACCGGAGTCCGGAGCACTGGAAAGTGCCATTGGTATCGCAACCTTAAAGACACCGGTTGTCTTCGGAAATGAAGCAAACGATCCTGTGAAATATCTGTTCTGTTTAAGTGCAAAGGATAACATGGAACATCTGAATGCACTGGCTGAGCTGGCGGGAATGTTTGAGGATGCTCAATTTTACAGGCTCCTGGAACAGGCAGAGAGCGCAAAGGAAATCATGGAATACATCAGTAAATAGAAAAAGGAGGAAACTGATATGTACAAAGCTTTAGTATGTTGCCGTGCAGGCATGGGATCCAGTATGCTGTTGAAAATCAAGGCGGATCAGGTCATCAGCGAAAACGGCTATCCGATCCAGACAGAGCATGGAAATCTGGATTCACTGAATGGATTTAGCGGGGATCTTGTTATAACGATGGATGATCTGGCAGATGAATTAAAGGACAAGGTTCCTTATGCACTGGGGATTCGCAATATCATGGACAAGGTGGAAATGAAATCCAAAATGGAAGAGTTTCTTGCCACAAAATAGGGATGAACAAGGGAATGTATAAAAAATAACTAAAGGAGAGAAAAACATATGTTAGATGCGATTTTAGCGCAATCACGAAATACCGCATTGATTATGGGGCTGATTGCGATGATTGGTCTGCTGCTGCAGAAAAAGCACGCAACGGATGTGATCAGCGGTACGATGAAAACAGTTATCGGATTTATGGTCTTCAACATTGGATCTTCAGCAATGTCAGGTGTTGTACAGACATTTACAGATTTGTTCAATGTAGCATTTGGAATCGAAGGAGTTACCACGCAGGTAGAGGTCGCAACAGGTCTTGCATTGAATACCTATGGTATGGAAGTGGCTTTGGTTATGCTGCTGGGCTTCGTTGTCAATCTGATCGTTGCCAAATTTACAAGATTTAAGGCAATCTTCCTTACCGGACAGCACTTTCTGTACTTTGCATGTGTTATCGCACTGATCTTTATTGCAAATGGTCTGCCGATGCCGCTTATGGTAATCGCCGGTGGTATCCTGCTTGGATTCTGCGGAGCAGCACTGCCATCCTTCTGTCAGCCGTTTATGAATAAAATCACGGGTGCCGATAACCTGGCAATGGGTCATTTTAACTGTATCGGTTACGCATTCTCCGGATATGTAGGGAAATTATTCGGTAAAATGGGAAAAAGCACAGAAGAGAAGAAGGATGCCAGCACTGTTAATATGCCAAAATTCTTTGAATTGTTCCGTGACTTCATCTTCTCGGTAGCACTGTTCATGGTTGTATTGTTCTACGTGGCTGTCATCGCCTGTGTGGTAAACGGTCATATGGACATCGTGCTTGAAAAAGCAGGAAATGATATCTGGTTTATCTATCCGTTCCTGCAGGGTCTGCAGTTTGCGGCCGGTATGAGCGTCCTGATTTATGGTGTGCGTCAGTTTATTGCAGAAATCACCGCAGCATTCGTTGCAATTTCTGAGAAATATATTCCAAACTCCAAACCGGCAGTTGACTGTCCGGCAATCTTCCCATTCGCGCCGACAGCTGTATTGATCGGCTTTGTGGGAGCATTCGTAGGCGGTCTTGCGGCAATGGCAATCATGATTGCATGCAACAGCAGTGTCATTATGATTCCGGCAGCCGGTATCTGCTTCTTCTCCGGTGGTACCTGCGGTATCTTCGGAAATGCCTATGGCGGATGGAAGGGCGCACTGGTAGGTTCCTTCATCGTTGGTATGGCATTAACCGGTCTGCCGCTGATTCTGTATCCTGCATTCGCAGGTCTGGGAATTTCCGGAGCTTCCTTCCCGAATGTCGATTACAATATTATCGGAGCATTCCTGAACTGGATTCTGGGAATCTTCGCCTGATTCACGAATAGGGCAGGAATGGAAGTCCTTGTCCTTCTTTTTGAAAAGAGGTAGGTCCTATGGAACTGAAAGAGCTGATCAAACAGCAGAAAGCAAAGGGTGTCCTTGTGAAAGTACTGGCGCATCCTTCTCTGGTCATCATGGCACAGGATTGCGGAATGGATTTTATTCTGTATGATTGCGAGCATGGTGTTCTGTCCTATGAACAGCTGCATGATCTTATGGTGCTTGGCAATATGCGAAAGCTTTCATCCATCGTCAGAGTTGCACAGCTGGCCAGATCGGATGTATCCAGAATCCTGGATTGCGGTGCCTGCGGTGTGATGGTTCCGATGATTGAAACAGCTGAACAGGCAGAGCAGCTTGTACAGTGGAGCAAATATCCGCCGTTGGGAAAACGAAGCTATTCCGGGGGAGCCAATACGCACTATGCCCCTGGGGGAAATCATGCACTGCATATGAAGCAGCTGAATGAGAAAACGATGAGTATTGTACAGATAGAAACACGGCAGGGTGTGGAAAACATCGATGCTATCCTGAATGTGAAGGGAATTGACGGTGTGCTGATCGGTCCCTGTGATTTGGCGATATCACTGGGCTGGCCGGATGATCTCATGCGTGAGGAAGAGCTCAATATGATTCAAAAGGTCGCTGATGCCTGCTTGAAACGTGATTTGGGCTTTGGAATTATCGGCGGCATAGCGATGCAGGAATATTTTAAAAAGGAAAGCAGTCTGCTTGTTTCCGCTATTGATACAGCACTGATGCGGGAAGGCTTAAAACAGGCAGTGAGAGAATATGAGCAACTGGAAAGGAAGTAACTATATGGCAGTAGAAAAAGAACAGATACGGGAGTTTCTGGATATCGAATCCAGTGAATTGAAGAATTTCATAGACAGCATTGACGCAGAGGCGCTGATTGCGGCCAGAGAACTGATTCTGCAGGCGGAACAAAATCATAACCGTGTGCATGTGACAGGTATCGGCAAGCCGGGACATGTGGCGGGGTATGCAGCATCGCTGTTATCCTCCACAGGAACACCAACCTATGAGCTGCATGGAACGGAAGCCGTACATGGCAGTGCGGGACAGGTGCTGAGCGGAGATGTCGTAATTGCCATTTCCAACAGCGGAGAGACGACTGAGCTGAAGGCAACCGTGGAAACACTGAAAAGCAATGGTGCCAAGCTGATTGCATTAACCGGAAAAGCTGATTCCTGGCTGGCAAAGCAGGGGGACGTCACGCTGATTGCCGGTGTCAATCAGGAGGGGGATGCTATGAACAAGCCGCCAAGAGCCTCTATACTGGCAGAGATGGTCATGCTGCAGAGCCTGAGCATCTTATTACAGAACGCAAAGAATCTGACACCGCAGCAGTATGTGAAATGGCATCCGGGCGGCAGTCTGGGCGCAAGTATCAAAGAAAGCGGGGACAGATAAATGAAGCTGGAGGGAATCATAACACCAATCGTAACACCGTTTCATCGTGATGAGGAACAGAGTATCAACTATGAAGCGACAAAGCAGCTGATCG